>Ga0299913_10000255_pt1 | contig 30657 bp, 26 predicted proteins | sample RVTome_9_FD_201360 | JGI IMG/M metagenome (GOLD analysis project Ga0299913, IMG submission 201360) | Soil microbial communities from uranium-contaminated site in the Upper Colorado River Basin, Wyoming, United States - RVT155D38 (version 2) ... | reverse complement strand
GCACGCCGCCGCCACGAGGTTCACGCCGAGGGCCTTGGAGACGAAGGGAACCGTGCGCGAGGCCCGCGGGTTCGCCTCCAGCACGTACAGGCGCCCGTCCTGGAGGGCGAGCTGGACGTTGATGAGCCCGACCACGCCGAGCGCCGGCGCGAGCCGCTTGACGGTCGCGGCGCACTCCGCGAGGACCTCGTCGGGCAGCCCGACCGGCGGCAGCACGCAGGAGGAGTCGCCCGAGTGGACGCCGGCCTCCTCGACGTGCTCCATGAGCGCGGCGACCCAGGTCTCCTGCCCGTCGCAGAGCGCGTCCACGTCGAGCTCGACCGCGCCTTCCAGGAACCGGTCCACGAGCACCCGCCCCGCACCCTCGGCGGCGCCGGCGACGTCCTCCGGCCCGTAGCAGACGCGCATCCGCCGGCCGCCGAGCACGTACGACGGGCGCACGAGCACCGGGTAGCCGATCTCCTCGGCGGCCTCGACCGCCGCGAGCGGGTCGTCCGCCATGCGCCAGGCGGGCACCTCGATCCCGAGCCGCCCGCAGAGCTCGCCGAAGCGCTCGCGGTCCTCGGCCAGGTCGACCGCTTCGTACGGCGTGCCGAGGATTCGGATCCCCTCGCGCTCGAGCGCCCGCGCGAGCTTCAGGGGCGTCTGGCCGCCGAACTGGATGACGACGCCCTCGGGCTGCTCGCGGGCGCAGATCTCCAGCACTTCCTCCACGCGCAGGGGCTCGAAGTAGAGCCGGTCGGAGGTGTCGTAGTCGGTCGAGACCGTCTCCGGGTTGCAGTTGACCATGACGGTCTCGTAGGCGAGCGCCGAGAAGGTTCGCACGGCGTGGACGCAGCAGTAGTCGAACTCGATCCCCTGGCCGATCCGGTTCGGGCCGGAGCCGAGGATGACGACGCGCGGCCCCTCCCCTGCCGGGCGCGCCTCGTCCTCCTCGCCCCAGGTCGAGTAGAGGTAGTTGGAGCTCGCCTCGACCTCCGCGGCGCAGGAGTCCACCCGGCGGAAGGCGGGCCGCACGCCCCAGGAGCGGCGCGCGCGACGCACGTCGTCCTCGCTCTCGCCCCAGGCGTCTGCCAGGTCGGCGTCGGACCAGCCGAGTCGCTTCAGGCGCAGCCAGTCGGCCTCGACCAGGTCCGAGCTGCGGCGTGTCCCCGCGAGCGCGTCCCGCGCACGGGCGAGCTGCTCCAAAAACCACGGGTGGACGCCCTTCGGAAGGTCGTCGAGCGTCGCCCAGGGCGTCGTCGCCCCCGGCTCGAGCTCCCGCGAGCGCATCGCCTTCAGGAACGCCTCGGTGAACGTCCGGCCGATGCCCATCGCCTCGCCCACCGACTTCATCTGCGTGCCCAGCTCATCGTCCGCGCCCGGGAACTTCTCGAACGCGAAGCGCGGGAACTTGACGACGACGTAGTCGAGCGTCGGCTCGAAGCTCGCCGGCGTCGTCTGCGTGAGGTCGTTCGGGATCTCGTCGAGCGTGTAGCCGACCGCGAGCTTCGCCGCGACCTTGGCGATCGGGTAGCCGGTCGCCTTGCTGGCGAGCGCCGAGGAGCGGGAGACGCGCGGGTTCATCTCGATCACGCGCAGCTCGCCCGTCCCGCGCTCGCGCGCGAACTGGATGTTGGAGCCGCCGGTCTCGACGCCGACCGCGCGGATGACGCGCGCGGCGGCGTCCCGAAGCTCCTGGAAAGCCTCGTCGGAGAGGGTCATCTGCGGGGCGACGGTGACCGAGTCGCCCGTGTGCACGCCCATCGGGTCGAGGTTCTCGATCGAGCAGACGACGACGACGTTGTCCTTCATGTCCCGCATCACCTCGAGCTCGAACTCGTCCCAGCCGACGAGGGACTCCTCCACGAGCACCTGGCGTACGGGGCTCTCGTTGAGCGCTCGCTCGAGCTTCCGCTCGAGCTCCTCGGGCGAGCGCGCGATCCCGCCGCCGTGGCCGCCGAGCGTGAACGCCGGCCGCAGGATCACGGGGAAGGAGAGCGCCCCGGGCAGCTCCTCCGGCGCGGTGACGACCACGGACTCCGGCACGCGGAGGCCGACGCCGGCCATGGTCTCGCGGAAGAGCCCGCGGTCCTCGGCGCGGCGGATGGCGTCGTAGCTGGCACCGATCAGCTCGATGCGAAGCTCCTCGAGGACGCCCTCCTCGGCGAGCTGGCGCGCGAGGTCGAGGGCAGTGCCCCCGCCCAGCGTCGGCAGGACGGCGTCGGGCCGCTCGCGCTCGAGCACGTCGCGCAGGCTCTCCAGGTCGAGCGGCTCGAGGTACGTGCGGTCGGCGTACCCCGGGTCGGTCATGATCGTGGCCGGGTTCGAGTTGACGACGATCGTCCTGAAGCCCTCCGCGCGCAGGACCTTCAGCGCCTGGCTCCCCGAGTAATCGAACTCGCAGGCCTGCCCGATCACGATCGGGCCGGCGCCGATGACGCAGATGGACGAGAGATCAGGCCGCCTGGGGATACGCGATCTCCTCGACCCAGGCCTCGATCTCGGCCCAGGCGTCGTGCGGGCCGGGGCCCGCCTCGGGATGGAACTGCAGCGACCGCGCGCGCTCGTCCGGGAGGGCGATGCCCTCGACGGTGCCGTCGTAGAGCGAGACGTGCGTCACCGCCGGCCCCTCGCCGCGCACGGCGAAGCCGTGGTTTTGGCACGTCACGAGCACGCGGCCGACGGCGAGCTCGAGCACGGGGTGGTTGGCGCCGCGGTGGCCGAAGGGGAGCTTGAAGGTCTCGAAGCCGGCGGCCTGCGCGAGGAGCTGGTGGCCGAGGCAGATGCCCAGGATGGGCACGCGCCCGAGCAGCTCCCGCACGACGGTGACCTCGCCCGCCAGCGCAGCGGGGTCGCCCGGGCCGTTGCAGAGGAGGACGCCGTGCGGCCGGGAGGCGAGGATCGTGTCCGCGTCGGTCGCGTGCGGCCAGACCGTCACCTCGGCGCCGGCCGCAGCGAGGCGATCGACGATCGACCGCTTGCAGCCGTAGTCGAGGACCGCGACCCGCACCTCGCCGCGCCCGATCCGGTACGGCTCCTGGGTGGAGACGCCGGCGACGAGCGCGCGCCCGGCCATCGGCGCCTGGGCCCTGACGTCAGCGAGCACCTGCTCGACGGAGGCCGCGCCGGCGACCACGGCCGCGCGCATCGCGCCGCGCTCGCGCAGCCTGACGACGAGCGCCCGCGTGTCCACCTCCTCGAGCGCGACGATCCCCTGTCCTTCGAGCCAGCGCGTCCAGTCGCTTCCGGTCGCCTGTCGCATGAGCACCGCGCGCGCATGCGGGCGCGTGGACTCCGAGCGCTGCGGCGAGACGCCGTAGTTCCCGATCATCGGCGCCGTGAAGGCGACGAGCTGCTCGGAGAAGCTCGGGTCGGTGACGACCTCCTGGTAGCCGGTCATCGCCGTCGTGAAGACGGCCTCGCCGTGGGTGACGCCGAGCGCGCCGACCGACCGGCCCCGGAAGACCGAGCCGTCCTCGAGGACGAGGAAGCCGCTCACGGGCATACCTGTCCGTGAGCGTGTGGAGAGAGTGTGAGGGAGCCGGGAGGTTCCTTCACTGTCTCAAAGAAGGGGGCACGCGGGGGAAGCATGGTTTCCCCCGCGAGAGCGAGCTGAAAGCGAGCGACGCTCAAGCCGAGTAGACCACCTTCCCGGCCGCCACCGTCTGGACGACGCGGCCGTGGAGCTTGGAGCCGATGAGCCAGGAGTTCGCCGACTTCGACCTGAAGGAGCCCTCGTCGACGTGCCAGATCGCGTCGAGGTCGAGCAGCACGAGGTTCGCCGGCGCGCCCACCTGGACCGCGGGGACGTCGAGGCCGTAGATCCGCGCTGGCCCTGCGCTCATGCGCTCCAGGAGCGTGGCGAGCGGGACGACGCCCGGCTCGACGAGCTGGGTGTAGAGCGCGGCGAAGCTCGTCTCGAGCCCGGTCACGCCGAAGGGCGCCTCCTCGAAGGGCACCTCCTTCTCCTCGCGCGCATGCGGCGCGTGGTCGGTGGCGATCGCCTCGATCGTGCCGTCGAGCAGCGCCTCGATCAGCGCCGCCCGGTCGTCGCCGCCGCGGAGCGGCGGGTTCATCTTCACGTTCGGGTCGAGCGAGCGCACGGCGTCGTCGGTCAGGCAGAGGTGGTGCGGCGTGACCTCGGCGGTGGCCGGGACGCCGGCGGCACGGGCGCGGCGGAGCTCGTCGACCGACTCGCGGGCGGAGAGGTGCAACAGGTGGAGCGGCCGCTCCTCGTAGCCGGCGAGGCCGAGGTCGCGCGCGACCATGACGCTCTCGGCCACGGACGGGTACCCGCCGAAGCCGAGCTCGGCCGAGACAACGCCCTCGTGGACGTGGCCGCCGCGCGAGAGCGTCGGCTCCTCGCAGTGCACGGCGACGGGCCGGCCGGCCGCGGCGCTGTACTGGAGCGCCCGGCGGAGGAGCCCCGGCGCGACGACCGGGCGGCCGTCGTCCGTGAACCCGGCCGCGCCGCGCTCGGCCAGCTCGACCATCTCGGTCAGCTCCGAGCCGTCCTGGCCCTTGGTGATGGCGGCGAGGAAGCCGACGGGGATCTCGGCCTCGCGCTCGGCCTGCTCGGCGAGGGAGCCGAGAACGGACGCGGAGTCGACGACCGGGTCCGTGTTGGGCATGGCGAGGATCGCGCAGTAGCCGCCCGCGGCAGCCGCCCGGGTGCCTGAGCCGAGGTCCTCCTCGTCCTCGCGCCCGGGCGTGCGCAGGTGCACGTGGGGGTCGACGAACGCGGGCGCGAGCACCTTCCCGTTCGCCGGCGCCGGGGCCGGCTCGACCGCCGCGATGACGCCCTGCTCGACGCGGACGGTCAGCGCCTCGTCGATGCCCTGCGCCGGGTCGACGACGCGGACGCTCTCGAAGACGAGGGAGTCCCGTGTCCCGTTCCTCCCGTACAGGACCATCACGCCACCTCCTCGATCTCGGCGACCTTGATCTCGACGGGGCCCTGCGTGAGCAGGTCGTAGAGGACAGCCATGCGCACGACGAGACCGCTCCGCACCTGCCGCTCGACGAGCGACTCGGGCGAGTCGGCGACGGCCGCGTCGATCTCGACGCCGCGGTTCATCGGCCCGGGGTGCATGACCTTCTGGCCCGGGCGGAGCCGCTGCGGGGTGACGCCCCACCGCGCCGTGTACTCGCGCAGGCTGGGGACATAGTTGGCGCCCTCGAGCATGCGCTCGCGCTGCATGCGGAGGACGTAGACGACGTCGGCGTCGGCGATCGAGCGGATGTCGTGGGAGACCTCGCAGCCGAGTGTCTCGATCCCGCGCGGGATCAGCGGCGGCGGGCCGACGAGCGTCACGCGCGCGCCCATGAGGACGAGCGCCTGGACGTTCGAGCGGGCGACGCGCGAGTGGAGCACGTCGCCGACGATGGCGACGTGCAGGCCCTCGATCCCGCCCAGCTCCTCGTCGAGCGTGTAGAGATCGAGGAGCGCCTGGGTCGGGTGCTGGTGCTTGCCGTCGCCGGCGTTGACCACGTGCGCCGGCGTGTACCGGGCCGCGAGGTGCGGCGCGCCGATGTGGGCGTGGCGGATGACGACCACGTCCGGGTCGTAGGCGCCGATCGTCAGCAGCGTGTCCTTCAGCGACTCGCCCTTCTCCACCGCCGAGCCGGACGACTTGACCGACATCACGTCGGCCGAGAGCCGCTTCGCGGCCAGCTCGAAGCTCGAGGAGGTGCGGGTCGACGCCTCGAAGAAGAGGTTGACCACCGTGCGGCCCCGGAGCGTGGGCAGCTTCTTGACGTCGCGCTCGAGGGAGCGCGCGAACGTCCGCGAGAGGGCGAGCAGGCGCTCGACGTCCTCCCGCGTCAGGTCGGCGATCGAGATCAGGTGCCTGCGTGCCAAGCTCTTGGGCGGCAAGAGCTCGGAACGGAGCAGGGGCCGGACGTCTGCCATGGGCTTCCTCACTTCTCGGGGGTCGGTACGAGCAGGACGCGATCGACCTCGTCCACCTCGAGGAGCTGCACCTGGACGCGCTCCCCGTGGGAGGTCGGGAGGTTCTTGCCGACGTAGTCGGGACGGATCGGGAGCTCGCGGTGGCCGCGGTCGACGAGCACGGCGAGCTGGACGCGCTCGGGACGGCCGTAGTCGAAGAGGGCGTCGATGGCTGCGCGGATGGTGCGGCCCGTGTAGAGAACGTCGTCGCAGAGGACGCAGGTCATCCCCTCCAGGGGGAAATCCAGGCGCGTCGCGCGCACGACCGGCTGCGGATGGAGGGGGCCGGTGCCGTTCCGCGCGTGGACGTCGTCTCGGTGGAAGGTGATGTCGAGGGTGCCGAGCGCGACCTCTTGCCCGGTGAAGCCTTCGAGCTCGCGCCGGAGGCGCTGGGCGAAGGGGACGCCGCGCGTGTGGATCCCGACGAGGGCCGTGCGCTCGAGGTCGGGGTTCCGCTCGAGGAGCTCGTGCGCGATGCGGACGATCGTCCGCCGGAGAGCCTCTCCGTCGAGGAGGATCCGTGCCGCCTGTGCAGGCGCAGCCACGTGCAACTCCTTTCCGGCCTCACGGGACCGAGTTAAAGGTGCGCGAGGAAGGCTAGCTGGACGGGCGGACGGCGTCCAGCCGGCCCAGGAGGCGGCGGTGCAGCTCCTGCGCCTCGGCTCCGGGGGCCACGCCCAGCTCGTCGCGGAGGAGCAGGCGCAGCGTTTCGTAGACTCGGAGCGCCTCCGCGGTGTTGCCGCGCGCCGCGAGGGCCTCCATCAGGAGCCGGTAGCCGCTCTCGCGGAACGGGGCCGCCTCGACGAGCGCGCGGCCGGCCCGCTCGGCTGCGGCCGTCTCTGTTCCGCCCATGCGAAGGCCCGCCGCCCCGACGCATTCGAGCGCGCGCAGCCGGACGTCCTCGAGCCAGCGGCGGCGCTCGTCGATCCACGGGGCGTCGTAGCCGGGCAGGAACCCCCGGTTCGCCGCGTACAGGGCCGTCCGCGCCGGCGCCCAGGACCGCTCCCACTCCCCGAGCGCCACCGCCGACTCCGCCCGGTGGACGGTCACGCCGGCCGCCTCGAGGTCGACCCACGCATCGGCGGGAAGCGCGAGCCGGAGCTCCGTCTTCCCCTCGAGGACGCCCGAGCCGAGGACGCGGCGGAGCTTCGAGAGCAGCGACGCGAGGGAGGCGTCGGCCGCGTCGGGCTGCCCCGCGGGCCAGATCGCCTCGGCGAGCTCCGCCCGGGTGGCCCGGCGGGCGCGGGTCGCCGCGAGGTAGGCGAAGAGGAGACGGCCCTGGCGGCCGGGAAGCTCCTGCTCCACCCTCCTCCCGGCCACCTCGACGGCGAGGCGGCCGCAGAGCTGGATCCTGGTGCCGCCCTCGTCCGCCAACGTTCCCCCAAGGTAGCCGCAAGCACGCTGGGCGACAATGCCGGCCGAGCAACGAGAGGAGCGACGATGGGCAAGGTCGTGAACTGCGAGTGTGGCGAGACGGTCAGGGCCGAGGGCGACGGCGAGCTCGTCGAGCGGGTGGAGGCGCACGTCGCGCGGGACCATCCCGAGATGGTCGGGAAGCTCTCGCGCGATGACATCCTCGCCATGGCCGAGGAGGAGTAGGGCGTGCGGCTCCTGGTCAACCTGGCAACCGGTCCCGAGAACCCGACCCGGGCGGCGCTGGCGCTGCTCGTCGCCCGGTCGGCGGCCGAGGGGGGCCACGACGTGAGGCTCTTCCTCGCCGGCGACGGCGTCCAGCTCGCCCGGCCGGAGACCCGCGGAGGCGGCCCACGGGATCGGGACCGGCTCGGTCGCGGAGCACTGGCAGGCTCTGACCGCGGCCGGCGTCCCCGTCTACCTCTCCGGGCTCTCCAGCAAGGCGCGCGGGCTTCAGGCCGACGGGGGCAACGGCTTCGAGCCGGCTCCGCCGGGGAAGCTCGTCGAGCTGGCCGCCTGGGCGGACACGACGCTCGTCTACTGAGCGCCGCCGCGCTCCGCGACGACGACGGCCCATTCGAGCCTCGTGTCGATCGTCTCTGGCAGGTCGCGCTCCGCGCGCGCGAGGCCGGCCGCGAAGGTCTCGGCGTCGAGCAGGCGGAGAGTCGAGATGTAGCGCCCGCGGATCCTCTCGAGCGCCTCCTCGCGGCTCAGGCGCCCGCGCTGCGGGAGCAGCCGGGTCCGGGCGCCGACGAAGCCCGCCTCCAGGAGCTCGCGCTCGAGCTCGGCGGGCGCCGGGAAGCGCTTGCGGTCGATCTCCCCCACCTCGGGGAAGACGCCGACGAGCCAGTACCACTCGAAGTGCCCGGGTGCGAAGGTCGCGATCGCCAGGCGCCCGTCCGGAGCGAGCACGCGCGCGAGCTCGGGCAGGGCACGCCGCCGGTCGAGCAGGTGGACGGCGAGCCGGAGGACGGCGCGCTCGAACCACGCATCCTTGAAGGGGAGGGCCTCGGCCCGGCCCTGCTTCAGCCCCACGCGCCCGCCGACGGCCGCGCGGGCCTGCGCGAGCATCTCCGCCGAGGGATCGACCCCCCACACCTTCACGCCGCGCTCGGCCAGCGCGGCCGCGAGCCGGCCGGTGCCGCAGCCGAGGTCGAGGACGCGGCGCCCGCGGAGGTCGCCCTCGGAGACGAGGACGTCGACCAGCTCCCACCAGTTCGCATCCACCGGCCGGAGCCGGTCGTAGGCCTCCGCCAGGGGGCCGAAGTCGGGACCCTGCGTGCTAACGGCCGCCGATGAGCTCGTCGGGGTCGGTCATGGACTCGATCGCATGCTGGGCGGCCTCGAGCGAGGTCTCCGGGACCAACACCTTCTGCGGGGAGTCGTCAAGCGCCGCGGGATGCTGCTCGACCGCCGGGTGGAGCTCCGACTGGATCCCCGCCGACCGCAGGATCGTCTGGATCTCCTCCGCCTCCGTGAGGTCCCCCGCCACCGCCACCTGCACCATGCCCGCCATCCGGCCCGGCCTCCTCTCGGACAGGTCGCGCCCCCGCCTTCACGAGCCGGGGGCGGCCCCGCTCCTCGAACGGGACGTCGATGATATCGAAGTCCCTCGGGACGACCGTCTCGGGGAAGATCTCCCGTGCCTCGCGGGCGATCTCGGGCCCGAAGTAGCGGTTCGACATGTGCGTCAGCGCCAGCAGGCGGACGTCGGCGGCCTTCGCCAGCGCCGCGGCGCCGGCGGCCGTCGAGTGCAGCGTCTCCTCCGCCCGCTCGCGCTCCTCCTCGGCGAAGGTCGCCTCGTGCACGAGCACGTCGGCGCCGTGCGCGGCCTCGAGCACGGAGGCCGCCGGGGCCGTGTCGCCGGCGAGCACGAGCTTCCGGCCGGAGCGTGCCGGGCCGAGAACCTGCTCCGACGTCACGGTCGGGCCGTCCGGTAGCTCCACGGCCCCGCCGGCCTGCAGGTGGCCGAAGAGCGGGCCTTCGGGGACGCCGAGCGCGCGCGCCGCCTCGACGTCGAACCGCCCCGGCCTCGGCACCTCGACGAACGCGTAGGCGTTCGCGGCGACGCCGTGGTCGACGCCGACGGCGAGGATCCGATAGTCGCCCCGGTCGAGGGCGTCGCCGTCGGCGAGCTCGACGAGGGCGACCGGATACGTCAGCTTCCCGAAGATCCGCCGGAGGCCGGCGAAGAGCTCTCGGAGGCCGGGCGGGCCGTGGACGGTGAGCGGCAGCTCGCGGCCCCGCAGGGCGAAGGTCTTCAGCATCCCCGGCAGGCCGAGGTAGTGGTCTGCGTGGTAGTGGGTCAGGAAGACCTCCGGCAGCTCGATCAGGCCGACGGTCGAGCGGAGGAGCTGGCGCTGCGTGCCCTCGCCGCAGTCGACGAGGATGCGCTCGCCGCCGCGCCGGACGAGCGTGCCCGCGAGGCCACGCCGCGCCGTCGGCACCGAGCCCGACGTGCCCAGGAAGACGAGGTCGAGGTCCACCGCGCAAGTGTAGGGTCGGCCGGCTCAAGTTCGCCTTTGCACGGGCCGATACGTCTCAGGCTGTGGCTCGCCGCGCCCTGCCGGACCTCGTCTCCCGCGCGCTCACGCTCCTCAGAGCGTTTCTCCTGCTCAGCGCCGTCATCCTGGCGGCCGGCGCCGTCGTCCTCGGCACGGTCCTGACGGCCGCGCTCCGCGACCAGGCGGTGGACGATGCGGAGCGGAGCCTCTCCCAGTACACGGATGCCGTCGTCGGCCCCCACCTCGTCGAGGACGGGGAGATCGTCGTCGACTCAGCGGCCGCCGACGTGATCGCACGCGACCTCGAGCGCCGCCCGAACATCGTCAACGTCAAGGTCTGGGACGCAAACGGGACGCTCGCCTGGACCCGCCTCGCCCCGGAGCGGATCGGGATGCGCTACCCGCTCGGCGGCGGCCTTCTGAAGGCGATCGAGAGCGGCGAGCCGGACGGTCACCTGGAGGACCTCCCCGAGGAGGAGGACACGGCCGAGGCGCTCGGGATCAGCAAGCTCCTCGAGGTCTACGCGCCCATCCGGGCCGGCGACGACGTCGTCGGTGCCTACGAGATCTACGCCGACGCTGCCCCGCTCGAGGCGTCGATCGCCGACCGCCGGCGCGTGATCTGGGTGACGACCGCTGCCGTCTTCGCCCTCCTCTGGCTCGCGCTCGCGCTGCTCGTCCGGAACGCGTCGAAGACGATGACCCGGCAGACGGACGTCCTCCGGGAGCGCTCGCGCGCGCTCGCGGACTCCTACGAGAAGCTGGAGCAGAGCGCGCTCGAGGCCATCGAGACGCTGAACGCCACCGTCGAGGCCAGGGACCACTACACGGCAGGGCACTCGCGCCGCGTGCAGCGGATCGCGGTCGCCGTGGGCGAGGAGCTGGGGCTCACCCCGAAGGAGCTCGAGGCCCTCCGGTTCGGCGGGATGTTCCACGACATCGGGAAGCTCGCCGTCCCGGACTCCATCCTCACGAAGCCCGCGCGGCTCACGGAGGAGGAGTACGCGCGCATCAAGGAGCACTCGGCGGAGGGCGCCCGCATCGTCGCCAAGCTTGGCCGCCTGCGGGAGGCCGTCCCGATCATCCGGCACCATCACGAGCGCTGGGACGGGAAGGGCTATCCCGACGGGCTCGCCGGGGGCGAGATCCCCCTTTCCGCAGCGATCGTCGGGCTCGCGGACGCGTGGGACGCCATGACGACCGAGCGGCCGTACCACCGCGCTCTCGACCTCGAGGAGGCCTTCGCCGAGGTGCGGGACGGACGCGGCACGCAGTTCGCGCCGGAGGTCGTGGACCTGTTCTTCTCGGTTGCCCGGAAGCGGCCCTCAGAGCTGGGCACCCGTGAGCAGGAGGCCGACGCCGAGGCGCGCGCGGCCGGCTAAGAACTCGTTTCAGAATGATGGTTCGCCGTCGGGGTGCGCTGGTCGTTTCCGAGACAAGGACGCAGGGAGCGCGCATACCGGGGCGGTATGGGCGCGACCGAGGACGCAGCTCTCGGGGCGAGCAGCGCGGCCCGGCGGCACAAGGCTTCATCTTGAGACGAGTTCTTAAGAGGGTGCGGCGAAATCCGAGCTAGCTTGCTTTGCCCCAAGCTGAGTGCAGCCTCCTCGAGCGGACGAACGCAGACTTGAGGAGCTACGTGAATTGCACGTTGTCGATCGCGCTGGTCCTCGCAGATCTCGGCGTGGAACGCCACTCCGAGCCTCTAGAGGTGGAAGCGAACGCCGGCGACGATCTCAACGGCGATGATTGCCGCGACCACCCAGTCGACCACGAGACAGAACGGAGGCCACCACCGTGTGTTGGCAACGAACTGACGGCGGTGCTGCCAGAGGTCCTTGAGCCCGTGGCCGGCAAGGCCGGCGACAAGCAGCCACGGTGTGCCCGTGACCGCCGCGGCGGCGATGATGACGAACATGCCGGCGACGCCGGTTTCGACGGCGAGGACGAAGAGGCGTCCGTCGGCGACTGCGAAACCGATGTAGACCGAGGCGATCACGGCAAGCCCGAGCGCGTAGACAGTGGCTGTGTCGAGCCACCAGAAAGCAAGCGGTGTGGCCGCCTGCGCGACTCCGACGACCAGCCCCCACATGACCGGCGCTCGAAGCCCGGCGCGGACCGGCTCTAAACGGAGCTCACGAGGCCTTCGGGGTGATGCGCCGCTCGGATCGGATGGTGGTGTAGCGGGCGATGACCTGGTCGGTCGGACCGTTGCTGACGCTCACCTCGACTCCGCGCCGTGACCGGCCTCCGGAGTGACATTGAAGCTGAACATCATCCCGCTCTCGTGATGCTCGGCGATGTGACAGTGCGCCATCCAGCGCCCGGGGTTGGTGACGTCGAGCAGGATGTCCACCGTCTCGCCGGTGCGGACGAGCACCGTGTCCTTCCAGCCGAGGTTGGGCTCGACGACTCCGTCCCTGGCAAGGATGAGAAATCGGCCCGCTCCGTGGACGTGGAAGGGATGCGGCATCGGGTGGTCCGAGTCCATCTCGTTGACGAGGCGCAGCTTCACCTGATCGCCCACCCGGAAGGTCCAGTCGATCTGCGCGTTTTCGGCGCCGGTGTCGCGATCGACGAGCTTCCAGCGCATGTTGGCCGGCGTCGTCATGCGGTTGATCTCGACCATGTCGTCTTCCCATTCGATCCCTTGCGCCGCGCCGTGCGCGTGGCCTCCGCCGTGGTGTTCGTGCTGCCCGTGATGCTCGTCGCCGGCGTCTGAGGACGGATGCGCGGCGTCCCCCTGGGCTGCCTCGCCGATTCCCGTCGCGCGCAGCGCCATGCCGCATTTCGGGCAGGTCGCCGCCCACGTGGCCGTGATCTCCGCATGCATGGGGCACGCGAACGCGCTCGGAGCCTCGGTCTCCGCCTGCGCGGGCATGAGCTTCATCCCGCACTTCGGGCACTTGCCCGCCCAGGAGGCGACGATCTCGGGATCCATGGGACAGGCGCAGACGCCCGTGGCGACCTCACCCTCAGGGCCGACCTCGTCCATCTCGGCCAGGAAGGAGAGCGTCTTGTCAGGCGGAGCTTCGATGAAGGGCTGGATCCGTTCGCGTAGCGCCCTCATGTCGTCGTTCGTGCGCAGGTTCTCGAACTGCTCCGTCAGGTCGGGCTCAGCCGGCTCGTCGACGACCTGGATCGCAGCAAGACGGTAGGACTTCTCCGGGGTTCGATGCTCGAGCGCAAGCTCTCCGGGGTCGTCGAAGAGGACGTCGACGACGACTCGCTCGGAGGGCGCGAGCAGCACCTCGTCGACGAGCTCCTCCCGTTCGTAATGGCCGCTGTCCGCGCCGACGAGCTTCATCCGCGCCCCCGGCAGCGTGACGTTGAAGACGCGCGTGTTGGCCGTGTTCGTGAAGTAGAAGCGGACGACCTCCCCGCGCTTGGCCTCGAGCGAGAGCTCGGGCTCACCGGCGATGAGCATCGTGTTTCCGAAACGGCCCATCGCGACATACGTCGTTTCCGACTCGCTGAAGGGTGCAATCCTCCCCTCCTCGATCAGCAGGTCGTCGAGCGTCACGAGAAGCTCGCGGTGGACGGGCGGCCAGTGATCATCCTCACTCGGGACGGCGAGGATGTTCCCGTAGAGGCCCAGCTCCTGGCCGTAGTCCTCGCGGATGTGCGGGTGGTACCAGTACGCGCCCGGATCCGGCACGCTCACCTCGTAGGTGAACGTCTCGCCGACCGGGATCGGCGCCTGCGTCTCGTGCGTGCCGTCGTAGCGGTTCTCGAGCCGCAGTCCGTGCCAGTGCACGGTCGCAGCGCCGTCGCCGCGGTTCGTGACGTACACGGTGATCGTCGCGTCCTGGGGCACTTTCAGCGTTGGGCCGGGAACGGAGCCGTTATAGGCGAGCATGCGCACAGCGGCGTCCCCGATCTGCTTCCTGACCGGAGCGATCTCGAGCTCGAACTCATCGCCGTCGGAGAGCTCGACGACCTCGGGGCGGCGCGCGTCCGGCAGCCCCTCGGTCGCGCTCGGAAACTCGACGGCGTGCGTGTGCCCGTGTGGGCTGTGGTCGTGCATGGCTACCTACCCTTCTCGGGCGCGTGCTCCTGCCCGGACGCCAGCCTCTTCGTGCGGGGGCTCGGGCCCGGCTTGTGCCGTCGCCTCCTGCACGGCCGCGATTCGCTCGGCGATGAACTGCGCATCATCCTTCACCCAGCCGATCAGCGCCGAGCCGCGCGTGTGCTGCCAGGTGAGTCCGAGGAAGTCGAGACCCGGGACGTCCGTCACCCCGCGACGGTGTCGCAATCGCCCGCTGGAGTCGAAGATCGGAAGGTCGATCCACGAGTAGTCGGGCCGGTAGCCCGTCGCCCAGATGACCGCGTCCGCTTCGACCTCGCTTCCGCCCTCGAACGCAACCGTGCGCCCTGAAGCACGAATCGCGCGGGGCCTCAGCTCGACCCCGTAGCGGCGCTTGAGCTCACGCGGGCTCGACCCGATCAACGTGTCCCGGTGCTGCAACCGACTTCCCAGCCGCGACTCGACGGTGGTCGAGAGGATGTGCGTCTTCGCCAGCCACCAGAAGAGGTCGCGGCCGGCCAGTCGCTGCGGCAGCGGCGACTGACGAGAGCCGACCGAGAGGATCACCTCGTGGGTGCTCGAGAGATCCTTGGCGATCTGAAAGCCGGTGTTTCCGCCCCCGACCACGAGCACGGTTCCCTCGGGTACGTCACTCGGCCGTCGGTAGCCCGTACTGTGCGCCTGCCAGACGTCGGGGTCGAGCTCCTCCGCCAGCTTGGGGATGGAGGGCGTCTGGAACGGACCGGTCGCGACCACGACCTGGTCGGCGGTCATCGTCCGCCCCTCGAGCTCGAAGACGAAGCGCCCATCCTCCTGGGAGAGCCTGCGCACGTTGCTGTTGAACTCGGTCGGGAGCTCGAAGGTCTCCACGTAGCGCTCGAGATACGCGATCACCTCGTCGCGTGTGGGATAGCCGTCCGGGTCGCCCGGGAAGGGCAGTCCCGGCAGACTGCTGTAGCGGCGAGGGGTGAAGAGCGTCAGCGAGTCCCAGCGCTCGCGCCACGCGGGCGCGACGGAATCGCTGCGTTCGAGGATGATGAAGCGCCGACCTTGACCGGCGAGGTAGTAGCCCATCGCCAAACCCGCCTGACCCGCGCCGATGACGACGACCTCGGAATCGGCGTGCTGTGCACGCGGGTCCAGCTCGCCTGCTGCCTCGCTCATCGTCTCTGGGCCTTCCCGTTGGCTCTGCGGTGAACCCTAGCTCAAGTACGAATCGCGATCATGCTCGAAAGCGGACCCCCAAGGTCTCCGGAAGGGCTCCAATGTGGCGGGAACTACGCACCACCTGCCCGTGCGGGCAGGTAGAGGACCGTGCCGGCCGGGAGCATCGTCCCGTCCAGGCCGTTTCGCTCGCGGATCCGCCAGATCCCCTCTCGCGGGTCGCCGCCGTAGCGCTCGGCGGCGAGCTCCCAGAGTGTGTCTCCGGAGCGTACGACGTAGCGCTCCTCCTGCGGCGAGCCGCTGGAGGGCCGGGCGACGGCGAGGAGGAGCACGCCGGCGAGGGTGCAGAGGACGAGGAACGGGCGCCAAGCGAACATGTGTTCGCATGGTAGCCGAACGGCCGGACGGACGCCAGCCGGCGCGATCAGGCGAGGACGACGAGCTCCGGGACGCCGTCCCGGACGACCGCGAGCGCGTGGAACGCCGCGCGTCGGCGCTCGGTCGGACTCCCCGGGTTGACCACCCACGCGGCCCCCGCCCTCGCCACCTCGGGGACGTGCGTGTGCCCGTAGGCGACGACGTCGCAATCCGGGAACCAACCCACTAGGCGCTCGTGGCGCCCGGGCCCGGGACCGGCGTCGTGGACGATGCCGATCCGCACGCCCTCGGCCTCGACGACGAGCCGCTCCGGCAAGCGGCTGCGCAGGTCGGGCGCGTCCATGTTCCCGCGTACGGCGGCGACCGGGGCGAGCGCCTCCAGGTCACGGAGGACGGACGACGCCGTCAGGTCGCCCACGTGGACGATCAGGGAGGACGACCGCAGGACCTGCAGGCACGCGGCCGGGAGCGCCCGGGAGCCGCGCGGCATGTGCGTATCGCCGAGGATGGCGATCAGAGCAGGCCGTCGACGAAGCTGCCGTCGCGATAGACGACCTCGCCGTCGGCGTACACCTCGCTCCGGCTGCGGAGGTCGCAGACGAGGTCCCAGTGCAGCGCGGACTCGACCTTTCCGCCCGACTCGGGGTACGAGGCGCCCAGCGCCAGGTGCACGGTGCCGCCGATCTTCTCGTCGAACAGGGTGTGGCCCGTGAACTCGGTCACCGCGTCGTTGAGCCCGAAGGAGAACTCGCCGGCCCGGCGGGCGCCGTCGTCGAGCGCCAGCATCTCGCGGAGGAAGGTCTCTCCCTCGGCGGCGCTCGCGCGGACGACCTCCCCGCCGCGGAACTCGAGCTCGACGCCGCTGACGCGCCGGCCCGCGTAGCTCGCGGGGTACGTGAAGCGGACCACGCCGTCGACCTCGGTCTCGACCGGCCCGGTGAACACCTCCCCGTCGGGGAAGTTCTCGCGGCCGTCGCACGGGATCCACCTCCTCCCGCCGACGCCGAGCGTGAGATCGGTGCCGTCGCCGAATACCCTGATCGTCTTCCGCTGTCCGAGACGAGCCGCGAGCTGCTCGTAGCGCCGGCCGCGCGCCTCCCACTCGGCCGCAGGGTCGTCCCGGTCGAGGAGGCCGGCGTGGTAGACGAAGTCCTCGTACTCGGTGAGCGACATGTCGGCGTCTTGCGCCGCAGCCTCGGTCGGGTAGAGCGTCACGACCGCGCGGAGCTCGCCGGCGCTCGCGCGTGCGAAGTGGACTCGCCTGAGCGGCTCGCGCGCGCGCTCGGCGCGGGCCTGGCGCTCGGGGTCGATGCCGGTGTTGGCGCGCGTGTTCACGTCGGCCTCGATGGCGATCCGCACGTCGGCGCGCTCGACCTCCGCCTTGCGGAGCGGGCTGATCCAGCCGAGCTGGGCGTTCGTCCCCTCCCGCAGCAGGAGCTCGGGTGCGCCCTCGACGTCGAGGCGCAGATGCGGGTGCCCCCCGGCGGCGAGCACGCGCTCCCAGAGCTCGTGGACGAGCGGCGCGGCCGCGGGGCCCGTGTCGAGGCAGACGAGGTCACCCTTGCGAACCCGCGTGGAGTAGCCGACCAGCACGTCCGCCAGCCGCTCGAGGCGGCTCGGGACGCTAGCCATGTACGCCGCTCTCGACGACCGCGCGGGCGGGCTCGGCGAGGAAGCGGCCGGCCTTCCACACGAGCTCGCCGTCGGCGTAGACCTCGCCCTCGTCGCGGAGGTCGCAGATCATGTCCCAGTGGAGGCCGGAGGTGTTCTTCCCGCCGGCCTGCGGGAAGCCCGAGCCGAGCGCGAGGTGCATCGTCCCGCCGATCTTCTCGTCGAAGAGGATGTTGCGCGTGAAGCGGTCGATCTCGTAGTTGAGGCCGAAGGCGACCTCGCCGAGGATCCGGGCGCCGGCGTCCATGTCGAGGAGCGACTGGAGGTAGTCGTCGCCCCGCGCCGCCTCGGCGTGGACGACGCGGCCACCCTCGAAGCGCAGGCGGACGTCGACGACCTCGCGCCCGTGGTAGACGGCTGGGAACGTGTAGCGGATCTCTCCCTCGGTCTCCGTCTCGTTCGGGCTCGTGAAGACCTCGCCGTCGGGCATGTTGTAGCGCCCGTCGGCCGCGAGCCAGGTGCGCCCCTCGACGCCGACGCGGAGGTCGGTGTCGGGCCCGACGATGCGCAGCTCCCGCGCGCTCCCGAGCTCGGCGGCCCGCGCCTGGAGCCCGCCGGAGACGGCGCGCCAGTGCGCGGCCGGATCCTCCTCGTGGACGTGGCAGGCGGCGTAGACGAACGCCTCGTACTCGGCGAGCGACATCTCCGCCTCCTGCGCGTGGGCGTTCGTGGGGAAGAGCGTCCCGCACCAGCTCATCTCACCGTTCGAGATGCGCTCCCAGCGGCGGTTCGAGAGCTTGCGCTGCGCCGCGATGTACGCGGCGTGACGGGTGGGGTCGACCCGAGACAGCGCGCGGGTGTTCGTCTCCGACCAGATGGTGACGAGCGCGTCCAGCTGCTCGATCTCCTCCCACTGGATCGGCGAGAGGTAGGTCAGCTGCTCCTCCGTGCCGTGCTGGAGCAGGGTCTCGCCGAGCCCGGAGAGGCCGACGTTCGTGTAGGGAAGCGCGCCCGCCCGCAGCGCGGCGCCGTAGAGCGCGAGGACGAGCGGCGAGCCCGCGTCCAGGCTGTCGATGCGGAGCACCTGGCCCTCGCGCAGCTCCAAGGAATAATCGGCCAGCAGGCCGGCCAGGCGCTCGACTCGGGGATCGGTCATCGGCGCGTTATACCCGAAGGCAGCGCCGCTAACACGGCGTCGAGCAGCAGGTCAGGTCCGAAGCGGACAGGGTCGGCCGCCGGGAGGCCCGTCTCGGCGGCGGCGGCGGCGATCGCGGCGCGCGCGCCCTCCTTGTCCAGGGCCGCCGTGTTCAGGGCGACCGCCGCGACGCGGGCCGGCCGCACCGGGAGCGCGAGGCGCTCGTAGATCTCCACGAGCTCGGCAAGCGGCAGGATGGGGTGGCCCGGAGCACCCTCGAGCTCGGTGTCGCCGGCCCGGTGGACGAGCACGAGCACGTGCGGGGCGCAGCCGTGGTAGAGGCCGAGCGTCACGCCGGAGAACTGCGGGTGGATGATCGAGCCCTGGCCCTCGACGAAGAGGAGGTCGCCGCGCTCGGCGCCCTCGACGACGAGCCTCTCCCCCGCGCCGGCGAGGAAGTCCGAGACGACCGCGTCCACGGCGATGCCCCAGCCCGCGATCATGATCCCCGTCTGGCCGGTGGGGACGAAGACCGAGCGGACGCCGCGGGCACGGGCGGCGCGGTCGAGCTCCACTGCCACCGTCTTCTTGCCGACGGCGCAGTCGGAGCCCACGGTGAGCACGACCTCGGCCGCGAGCGCGAGGTTCGCTCCCGACGCCACGCTCAGGCCGGAGGGCGGCCGCCGGTAGTCGCGCAGCTCGACGCCGTGCTCGCGCGCGAGCGCGGCGAGCTCCGGGTCGTCGGCCAGGAACTCGTGCATCCCCGCCTCGACGTCCAGCCCGGCCCCGATGGCGTCGCGGAGGATCCCGCGCCAGACCGGGGGCAGCCGGCCGCCGGCGACGGCGACGCCGACGAGCGCGACCGTGGGCTCGTAGGCGAGCGCCGCAGCGACCGTGCCGACGATGGGGATGCCCTCCAGCGTCTCGCCGGCGCGCGTCGAGTCGAGGACGGCGACGACGGGGTCGGGCGCGTAGTGGACGACGCCGTACGTCGTCTTCCCGTAGTGGACGTCGTCCGAGTAGCCCTCAGCCAGCGCGAGATAGCGCTTCATGGACCCCCAGCCCCGGCTCGTCGGAGGGCACCTGCACGCCGTCGGCGAAGACGATCCCCGGCCACGGATCCTCGGCGAGCAGGAGGTTGCCGTCGAGGTCGAGGTGGTCGCAGAGGCTGCCCATCTGGGCGGCGGCGGCGATGCCGAGGCCGGACTCGATCATGCAGCCGAGCATGACCCCGAGCCCGAGCGCGCGCGCCGCGTGGGCCATGCGGACGGCCTCGCGCAGGCCCCCGCTCTTCGCCAGCTTGATGTTGATGCCGTGCGCGCGCTCCGCGCAGCCGGCCACCGTCTCCAGGGTGTGCACGTCCTCGTCCACGTAGATGGGGAGCGGCGACTCGAGCTTGAGCCTCGCGCCGCCCGGGTCGCCGGCCGGGAGCGGCTGCTCGACGTACGCCACGCCGAGACCCGCGAGCTCCTCGACGGCCGCGAGCGCCTCGTCGAGCTCCCAGTACTCGTTCACGTCGACCTGGAGCGGCAGCTCGGTCACGCCGCGTACCGCACGCACGCGCTCGACGTCGAGGCCGTCGCGGCCGCCCAGCTTCAGCTTGAGCCGCCGGAAGCGCGGGTCGACGAGCTCGGCGCGTTGCGCCATGTCGTCGGGATCGCCGAGCCAGACCGTCCACGAGGTCGGCGGGCCTCCCCGCTCCAGGCCGAGCAGGCGCCACGTCGGCTCGCCGACGAGCTTCCCGGCGAGGTCGTGCAGCGCGGCGTCGACGGCCGCCTTCGCGGCCAGGTTGCCGGGTAGCTCGGAAAGGCGCCGGCCGATCGCCTCGAGGGCGAAGGGGTCGTCGCCGAGGAGCCCGGCGGCCTCGTCCAGAAACGCCTCCGCGCCCTCGACGCTCTCGCCGTAGTGGTCCTGCGGCTGGGCCTCGCCGTACCCGGTCGCGCCTTCGTGGGCGAGCTCCACCCAGAGGACGTCCTCCGCGTCCTTCGTCTCGCGCGAGATGCGGAACGGGGCGGCCAGACGAAGCGTGGCGCGGCGGTGGCTCAGGTTCACCCCGGGTACACTAAGCCTCCACGCGCCTGTAGCTCAGGGGATAGAGCGCGCGCCTCCGGAGCGCGAGGTCGTAGGTTCGATTCCTACCAGGCGCATCGTCCTACGCGGCCACGCCGCCGGCCTCGGCAGACGCGAGCGGCAGGCGGACGCGAAACGTCGTCCCCTCGCCCTCACGGCTCTCGAAGCCGATGCCGCCGCCGTGAGCCTCGGCGATCGCCCTGGCGATCACGAGCCCGAGGCCGGTGCCCTCGATCGAGCGGTCGCGGGCCGTGGTGGCGCGGTAGAAGCGCTCGAAGAGCCGTTCCTGCTCGTCGGCCGGGATGCCGATGCCGGTGTCGGCCACCTCGAGCACGGCCTGGCCGTCACGACGCGCCAGCGAGACCCGCACGGTCCCGCCGTCCGGGGTGAACTTCACCGCGTTCGAGACGAGGTTGTCGAGGAGCTGCCCGAGCCGCAGCCGGTCGCCCTCGACGCGCACCGCCTCGGCCGCGAGCGCGAGGCGCACGCCCTGGGCCTCGGCGCCCGGACCGGCGGCCTGCACGGACTCGGCCGCGAGCGTCCCGAGGTCGAGCTCCTCCAGCTGGAGGTCGAGCGACTGCGACTCGATGCGCGCCGTGAGCAGCAGGTCGTCGATCAGGCGGTTGAGGCGGCCGGCATTGCGCTCGACGACGTGGAGCGCGCGGAGCTGGTCGTCGTCCAGCGACCCGAAGTCGCCGGCCCGCAGCGACTCGGCGTAGCCGAGCACGGAGGTCAGCGGCGTGCGGAGCTCGTGCGAGACCGAGGCGAGGAACTCCTCCTTCAGCCGGTCGACCTCCCGGTCCGCGGTCGTCTCGCGGAAGACGAAGATCCGCCCGTCGAGCTCGTCGCCGTCGCCGACGGGGACGCTGTAGCTCATGAAGGAGCGCCCGTCGGCCAGCTCGAACTCGCCGCCGGCCGACTCGCCCGGAGTCGCGGCGAGCCCCTCGATGCCGGCCGCGAACGCCCGCGGGTCGGCGGCCTGCTCGGCGAGCTGGAGGAGGCGCGACCAGATCGTCCCCTCGGGCGTGATGCCGAGGTCGCCCAGAAGCCCGTCCATGGCGCTGTTGACGAAGCGGACGGCCCCGTCCCGGTCGCTCAGGCAGATCGCCTCGGCGGTCGCGTCGAGGACGGCGCGCAGGTCGGCCAGACGGCGGGCGAGGGCGCGCTCCGAGCGCTCGCGCTCGACCACGCGCCCGAGCTGGGTGCCGAGGTTGCCCATCACCTCGAGCAGGTGCCGGTCGGGCTCGTCCCGCTCGTCCGAGTAGAACTCGAGCACGGCCACCACCTCGTCGCGGACGAGCACCGGCACGAAGACGGCGGCGTACAGGCCCGCGTCGAGGGCGGCTCGGCGGGCGAGCGTCGGCTCGGCGCCGATGTTGGGGATCCAGAGACTGCGCCTGCCGGCGAGGATCCGGGCGAGCGGGCCCTCGCGGGCGGAGAACATCGCCCCGGCCGCCTGGCGGAAGTCCTGGTAGGCCGCCTCGGCGGGAACCCGCCAGACGCCGGTGGACAGGCGGCGCACGGTGTCCCGCTCGCGTTCCAGGGCGTACGCATGCCCCACAGGCCAGCCGATCCGCTCGCAGATCCGCTCGATGCAGATCGCGAGCGCCTCGTGCAGGCCGGCGGCCTCGTTGGCCGCCGTCGCGCTCTCCCGGAGGAGCTCGACGAGGGCGATCTCCCGCCGCAGGAGCCTCTGCGCCCGCCGGTGCTCCAGCAGGGCGAGGGCCTGGCGCCCGAGCGCGTCGAGCGCATCCAGCTGGGCGCCGGTCAGCTCGCGCGGGGCGCGGTCGAGCACGCAGAGGGCCCCGAGTGCATGCCCCTCGGGGGTGACGAGCGGCTTGCCCGCGTAGAAGCGGATCTCCGGGCCCGCGACGACGAGCGGGTTCTCCGCGAAGCGCCTGTCGCCGCCGGTATCCGGGACGACGAAGACGCCGTCGGCGAGCATGGCGTGCGCGCAGAACGAGACGTCTCGCGACGTCTCCTCGAGGTCGAGGCCGACCCGGGACTTGAACCACTGCCGGTCGGCGTCGACGAGGGTGATCAGGGAGATCGGCGTCCCGCAGATGCTGGCCGCGAGCGCGGTCAGGTCGTCGAAGGCCTGCTCGGCCGCCGAATCGAGGACGTCGTAGCGCCGGAGCGCCTCGAGGCGGGCGGTCTCGTCGGGCGGGGTCGGGGGTCGCATGCTCCTGCGTTCATCGGCGTTCGCCGCCGCCCGATTGAGCGCGGCGAGAGGAGGCGGCAAGGGATTGCGAGTAGAATCACGTACTGGAGATGCAACTCGACGACCCTCTGAGTACCCATGGCACGGCCCACGCTCCCACGCCTCAGGCGAGGACGCGCCCGCGGGATCGCGGGCGAGGTCGCCGAGCGCACCGAGCCGCGCGTCTCCGAGCTTTCCGCTGACGGTCTCACCTGGGTGCACGCCGAGCGCCCCGGAGCGCTCGAGGTCGCCTACCTGGCCGAGCGCTTCGGCTTCCACGAGCTCGACATCGAGGACGTCCTCTCGAAGCGGCAGCGGCCGAAGATCGACGAGTACCCGGAGTACCTCTTCGTCGTCCTCCACTTTCCGTTCTACGACAAGACCGTCCGCCGGCTGAACGCGGCCGAGCTCGACGTCTTCATCGGCCAGGACTTCCTGATCACGCTGCCGAACGTCGAGCTGCTGCCGGTCACCTACCTGTTCCGGCGCTGTGAGGACGACCTCGAGCTGCGGCAGGAGCTCTTCCTCGGCTCCGGCTACCTGCTCTACCACGTCCTCGACGACCTCTTCGACTACTGCTTCCCCATCCTCGACAAGATCGGCGCCAAGCTCGACGCGATCGAGCCGGCGATCTTCGAGGAGCGCTCGGAGGACGTCGTCCGCGACATCTCGAACGCGAAGCAGGAGATCATCGCCTACCGCAAGATCATCAAGCCCGAGCGCGCGACGCTGCGGATGCTCGAGCGCTCGACGGAGCGCTTCCTGCCCGAGGACCTCGAGCTCTACTTCGACGACATCGTCGACGCCTCGGAGCGCATCTGGGACCTCCTCGACAACTACAAGGAGGTCATCGACGGTCTCGAGTCCACAAACGAGTCGTTCATCTCGCACAAGCAGCAGTACCGGCTGCAGCTCCTGACCGTGGTGACCGTGATCCTGCTGCCGCTCACGCTGATCACCGGCCTCCTCGGCATGAACGTCCGCGTCCCCGGCGAGGGAGAGATCGGGCCCTTCTGGGTGGTCGTCGGCGTGATGGCGGTGCTCGGCCTCTCGCTCCTCGCCCTGTTCCGCTGGCGCCGCTGGCTGTGAAGCAGCTCTGGGCTCCCTGGCGGCTGGAGTACATCCAGCACGCCGACGAACAGGACGGCTGCGTCTTCTGCCGCGCGCCGGGGCTCGACGACGAGGAGGGGCTGGTCGTGCACCGCGGCGAGCGCGCGTTCGTGCTCCTGAACCGCTTCCCCTACGCCTCCGGCCACCTGATGGTGGCGCCGTACCGCCACGTCGGGGAGCTCGGCGCGCTCGAGGACGAGGAGGCGCTCGAGATCCACCGGCTGGCGGCTACGGCGGCCACCGTCCTCGGCGAGGTCATGGCTCCGCAGGGCTTCAACCTCGGCTGGAACCTCGGACGCGTGGCCGGCGCCGGCATCGTCGACCACGTCCACCAGCACGTCGTCCCGCGGTGGGCCGGGGACACGAACTTCATGCCGGTGCTCGCCGACGTGAAGGTGATGCCTGAGGCGCTCGAGGCGACCCGGCGTAAACTCGCCGAGGCATGGCCCTAGACCCCAAGGTCTTCAAGGCGTACGACGTCCGCGGGATTTACCCGTCCGAGCTGGACGAGGAGGGCGCGCGCGCGATCGGCCGCGCCTACGCCGAGCAGTTCGAGCCGAAGACGATCGCCGTGGGACGCGACATGCGGCTCTCCTCCCCCGCGATGCAGGAGGCGTTCGTGGCCGGCGCGGCCGGGGTCGGTGTGGACGTCCTCGACATCGGGATGATCGGGACCGAGATGCTCTACTACGCCGTCGGCGAGCTCGGGCTCGACGGCGGCGCGACGATCACCGCCTCGCACAACCCGAAGGAGTACACCGGCGCGAAGATCGTCCGCCGCGGCGCCCTCCCGGTCGGCGGTGACTCGGGGCTCCTGGAGATCCGCGACCGCGCCCTTTCGGGCCATGTCCGGGGAGAGGCCCCGGACGCGGCCGGAAGGGTCGAGCAGCGCGACGTCTACCCGGGCTTCGTCGACAAGGTCATGTCCCTCATCGACCCCGCGGCCGTGGCGCCGTTGCGGGTCGTCGTCGACGGCGCCAACGGGATGGCCGGGGCGATGCTCCCGCCCATCCTCGAGCGGCTGCCGGTCGACGCGGTGCGCTGCTTCTTCGAGCCCGACGGCACGTTTCCGGACCACGAGCCGAACCCCCTCCTGCCCGAGAACCGCGAGTTCATCGTCGCCAAGGTGAAAGAGGAGGGCGCCGACCTCGGGATCGCCTTCGACGGCGACGCCGACCGCTGCTTCTTCGTGGACGATACCGGCGAGTTCGTGCCCGGCGACTTCGTGACCGCGCTCCTGGCCGAGTCGATGCTGGAGAAGGAGCCGGGCGGGACGATCATCTACGACGTCCGGGCCAGCTGGGCGGTGCGCCACGTCGTCGAGCGGCTCGGCGGCACGGCCCTCCCGAACCGGGTGGGCCACGCCTTCATCAAGCTGCGCATGCGCGAGGTGGACGCCGTCTTCGCCGGCGAGGTGAGCGGCCACTACTACTTCCGCGACTTCTACCAGGCCGACTCGGGGACGATCCCGGCGCTGCTCCTGCTCGAGCTCGTCTCCAAGCGCGGGCAGAAGCTCTCCGAGCTCCTGCGTCCGTTCAGGGAGCGGTACTTCCTGACCGGCGAGCTGAACACGCCCGTGGCCGATGTCGCGCTCACGCTCCAGCGCCTCAAGGAGCACTTCGCCGGCCAGGGCGAGGTCTCGCACCTCGACGGCGTCTCCATCACCGCGGAGGACTGGCACCTGAACGTCCGCCCGTCGAACACGGAGCCGCTGCTGCGGCTGAACCTCGAGGCCCTCGACCCGGAGCTCCTGGAGCGGAAGCGGGACGAGGCCCTCGCCGTCATCGCCTCCTGAGACGGCGAGGGCGGGGCCGAAGCCCCGCCCTCGTGGCGTCCGTCCTCGGAGCCCTTACGGCCCGAGGAAGTAGTCCATCGCACGACCCATGACCGCTGCGCGGTTGGCGGCGCCGTTGACGCCTTCGAGCCCGAAGCCGAGGTAGATCGTGTCCTCGGTCGTGACCGCGGCGCCCTCGGGGAAGCCCTCCGAGGTCGTGAAGATGAAGTTGTTCGCGTTCGGAGCGCTGCCGGGCGGAGGCCCGGACACCGCCCACCCGCCGGTGTCGCCGCCCTCGAAGGAGGTCGACGAGCCGTCGGGCAGGGTCACGTCGTCGACGAAGACGCCGAGGCCCTGCGTCGCCCAGTCGCTGGCGTAGGAGATACGGATGTCCACCATCTGGCCCGCGTAGGCGTTCAGGTTGATGCTCCACTCCTGCCACCCCTGCGAGTCGCCCGAGGACGCGTGCCACGCGCCCGACGTCCCCACGGGGTCGCAGGTCGACGGACCGGTGATCGTCTGGTACCGGTCGAGCCACGGATGCAGGGTGTTCCACCCGCTCGGGCAGCTCAGGCCCGTGTTCTGGGTGGTGTGCGCGTTCGCGTCCGGGAGCGTCGTCCAGTTGTCCGTCCCGGCCGGGGCCGCCTCGACGAAGAGGAAGTCCCAGTCGGCCTCGGTGTTGTACGACGTCCAGAACGTGAGGTTCCCGCCGCCGCCCGGGACGGAGACCGTCCGCGAGAGGCTCTTGAACGAGACGTCGGCGATCTGCGAGTACGCGTAGCTGTCGCCGGTGTGCGGGTCGAACGGCCCGCCCGGCCGGTCGTACTTCATCGACGGCCAGCTCAGGAACTGCGGGTAGGTCGACGGCGGCAGGATGCCGCTCGTCGTGATGAACGAGTTGGCGATGCCCTGGTTGTCGGCGCTGTCGCCGCCGTTCAGCATGAGCGAGAGCGAGCTGAACGGCGTGTCGACGCCGAGGATCCCGAAGAAGTCGGTCTCGCCGACGCCCGCGCCGAAGTTCAGCAGGTAGGCGCCGAACCAGTACTCGAGCACGTCGCCCTGGAGGTCGCCCGAGCCGTTCAGGAACAGGCAGCGGACGGTGATCGCAGGATCAGACGTGCACTGCGCGTTGGCGGCGGTCGGATCGTACAGCTGCGCCGTGTTGGCCGTGTACTGCACGCCGGCCCACTGGCCGGTATAGAGGACCTTGCCGCCCTCGTTCAGGTAGTCGCGAACGTGGAACATCTCGTCCATGGCGAGCCGCGACGCGTTGCCCGCGGCCCAGCCGGCCTCGCGGGTGATGACGTCGTCTCCCGTGTACCAGACGACCGCGTCGTAGTGGCTGAGCACGCCGAGCGCCGACGGCGCCTTCCGGCCCATCGCGTCCACGTCGTAGACGTCGTAGCCGAAACCGTTGGCGGCGAGCGCGTCCTCGTAGTAGGTGAGGTAGTTCGGCCCCGGACCCGGGCCCGGCGAGGCGCCCGTGTAGTCCTCGGCCGCCATGATCAGCACGTCGTTCTTCGACTCCACGACCGCTTCGTACGTGAACGAGTCGCTCTTCACGTTGCCGGCCTGGAACCAGACCTCGACGGTGTCCCCGGGCTTGGTGCCGCGCACCTCGCCCTGCCGGATGACGTAGTAGACGTCGGAGTTCGAGCCGTACGTCTCGCCGCCCTTCCACTCGGGCGCCGTCCCGGTCTTCACGCTACCGCCGTTGATCCGGTACTTGACCAGGACCTTCTGCTTCAGGTCGCGCTTGGCGAGGACGCGCACCTTCTGCGGGTCGCCGTAGGAGACGTCGAACGTGAAGTTGGCCTGCGGCAGGCCCGTCTTGTAGGTGTCGTCGCTCTTCAGGTAGAAGGGCTTCGTCTCGATCCCGACCACCGACTCCGGATCGTCCGGGTCGTCCGCGGACTTCGCGACCGAGAGCGCGAACGGGATGTTCCGCTCGAACTCGGCCTGGACGAGCGCCTCGTCGTCGGGGAAGACGAACCCGCAGCCCTGGCAGCCCTCGCCGAGCTCGGGCGTCCACGCCAGCGTGTTCTGCTGGGTGTGGGCGTAGTCCGTCGTCTCGCCGTTCGTCACGTAGAGGACGTCGGAGCTGAGGCCCGGGTTGAAGCCCTCGATGGCCGGGTCGTCGAAGTTCCCCGAGAGCGCGAAGTAGATCGGGTCGTCCTGCGACGGCGTGCCGATCTGCCAGCCCTCCGGGTAGAGCAGCCATTCGCCGAAGGAGTGGTAGTTCACCTGGAACTCCGCCCTCGACTGGCTGATGATGCGCATCATCGCGTTCGTCTCGGGCTCCGACGCGGCGCCCGGGCCACGGTACGTCTCGCTGGACTGGACGCTCGACGACCCCTCCTCGTCGTAGTTCCAGTGCTCCGGGAAGTTGCGGTTCGGGTCGATGCCGTCGCCGACCTCGATCATCCCGTTGCCGTTGTTGTCGCGGAGCGTCTTCCGCCAGAGCCGCGTGTCGGGGCTCGCGAACGTGTACTGGTACCCGTCCGGGTTGGCGACCGGGACGAACCAGAGCTCGGTCGTCTTCAGGAGGTTGCGGATCTCCGGGTCGTTCGCGTCCCACCCGGCGACGTACCACTGGAGCAGGCGGATGTTGACCTCACCCGCGATCCACTCGCGTGCGTGCTGCAGGGCGCTGTACAGGACGGCCGGCTTCGTGCCGTCGCGCTTCTTGCGCGCGTCCTTCGAGAGCTTCAGCGCCAGGATCTCCCGGCCCTGGACCGAGTGGCCGATGACCTTGAGCTTCGCGATCTGCGGGTTGTCTTTCGCGATCTGGTGGAGCAGGGCGCGGTAGCCGTCCGGCCCGTCGTAGTCGCGCCAGACGGTGTAGCCGGTCGACTTCTGGAGCGCGGCGAACGCGCGCGCGCTCAGGCCGTACTCGTTCTTGAGGACGTCGACCTCGACGCCCTCGCTCTCGATGGTGGCGAGCTGGCTCTTGTCGAGCACGATCTCGAGCTCCACCTTGCCGCCGGCCTGGTGCTCGGCCGCGACGATGTCGTAGCCCTTCTCCAGCAGGTCGGCGTACTCGCTCTGCGTCACGGTCGCCTGGTACATGTCGAGCGACAGCGATGACGACTTCTTCGCTCCTGCCGTCGTCGGCCCGAGCACGAGCATGACGGCGGCCAGAGCGAAGCCCAGGATCAGACGTTTCATAGAGGACTCCCCTCGTGTTCCTTGTTGCCCGGGTTGAAGGCATGAGGTTGCCACGCGTCAGGCGAAAACGCAACCGCGCGCGCGGAACTAGGATGAGGGCTCAATGACCGTCCACCTGGGCCAGCCCACCGACCGCAAGCCGCCGTTCAAGTTCTCGGCGTTCGCGCGGGTCGGCTTCTCCGATACGGACGCCCAGGGGATCGTCTACTACGGGCGCTACCTGCCCTACTTCGACCTCGCCCGCGTCGAGTACGAGCGACACCTCGGGCTCCTCCGCCGCGAGGCCGTCGGCAAGGACTTCGTCATGCGTGCGTCGTCCGTCGTCTACGAGGCGCCGGCGCGGTTCGACGACCTCCTGGAGGTCTTCGTGCGGACGAAGCGGATCGGGGTGACCAGCATCGGCTACGAGTTCTGCGCCCACCGCGTCGACGACGACATGCTCATGTGCACGGCCGAGCAGGCCATGGTGCTCGTGGCCGTCCCCGAGCGCCGGCCCACCCCGATCTCCGAGGACTACCGGCGCGTCGTCGCCGCCTTCGAGGGCACCGACGTCGAGCTGGCGGTGCCGGCCGAGTGAGCGCGACGACGGACGCCTACCGCGGCGCTCTCGAGTCCGTCGACCGGATCGTCAACCGCGAGACGGAGGCGGACGAGGTCCTCCGCAAGGCCGTCGAGGTCCTCCACGACCGCTTCGAGCGCTACTCCTGGGTCGGGGTCTACCTCGTGGAGGGCGACGACCTCGTGCTCGGCCCGTGGAAGGGGCCGCAGGCGACCGACCACGTCCGCATCCCCATCGGCCAGGGCATCTGCGGCGCCGCGGCCGCGACCGGCGTGACGGAGATCGTCGACGACGTGAACGCCGACGACCGCTACCTCGCCTGCTTCGTCTCGACGCGCTCGGAGATCGTCGTCCCCATCGCCTACGAGGGGCGGGTGGTCGGCGAGATCGACATCGACTCGGACGCCCCGGCCGCCTTCGGGCAGGAAGACCGCGACTTCCTGGAGCGCGTGGCGCTTCTCATCTCCCCGCACTGCCTCGTCGGCTGGGACACTGGCGGCGAGCGCTGGGAGCCCTAGGGGCTAGTTGGCGGCGTCCGCGAGGATGCGCTCCGCCTGCTGTACCGGGTCGAGCGGCGGCGCGGCCGCGATCGCGTTCCTGCCGCTCGCCTTCGCCTCGTAGGCGGCCCGGTCGGCCACCGCGAGAAGCTCCTCGGCGCCGAAGCCGGCGCCGCGGTGGGAGACGACGCCGATCGAGACCGTGACCGGGGCGTCGCTGCCGCGGGTCGACTCCTCGACCGCGGCGCGGATGCGCTCGGCGACGACGAGCGCGCCTTCGACATCGGTCTCCGGCAGGAGGACGCAGAACTCGTCGCCGCCGAAGCGCGCGGCGACGTCGTAGTCCCGGGTCGCCCGTTTGAGCGCGTCGGCGACGGCGAGGAGGGCCCGGTCGCCGGCCATGTGCCCGTGGGCGGTGTTGAGCTCGCGCAGGTGGTCGACGTCGATCATGAGGAGGGCGATCGGCCGGTCGAAGCGGCCGGCCCGTCCGAGCTCCTGCGCGAGCGCCGCCTCGAAGTGGCGGAGGTTGTAGAGGCCGGTCTTGGGCTCGATGCGGGTCGCCTCCACGAGCGCGGGGATGGCGAGTGAGCGGTACGCGAGCGCGAGCGGCAGGAGCGTCAGGGCGACGAGGCCCGGGTAGTCGTCCCACAGGGCCGCCGCGATCGCGCCGAGCGAGAGGAGCCCCGCGTCAATGAGGACGCAGTCGGCGCGGATCGTGTCCGCCGCGCGCACGCCGCGGGCCAGGTGGAGGACGGTGGCGAGGAGCCCGTAGTGCAGGAGGAGGAACGCGACGATGGCCAGCGCGGCCCCGATCGTCCAGCCCGCTGTCGTGCTCTCCTCGACGGCGTCGAACACCGCCCGGGCCAGGAGCGCCGGCGCGACGAGATTGCAGACGTTGAAGACGAGGATGTACCAGTCGGAGCGCCGGCGCAGCCACTCCGGGATGACCGCCAGCGCGATCAGGAGGACGGTCAGCGACGGCGGGAGGACGAGCACGCCCGTGAAGATCGGAGCGAGCGAGAGCTGGGAGCCCTGGTGCTTCGTCCGGTCGGCGCCCAGCAGGTGGGCGCCGGCGACGAGCGGGAGGAGGATCCCGAAGGCGATCCAGTCCCCGC
>Ga0299913_10000254_pt1 | contig 30727 bp, 20 predicted proteins | sample RVTome_9_FD_201360 | JGI IMG/M metagenome (GOLD analysis project Ga0299913, IMG submission 201360) | Soil microbial communities from uranium-contaminated site in the Upper Colorado River Basin, Wyoming, United States - RVT155D38 (version 2) ... | reverse complement strand
GGCGGGTCAGCCCGAGCGCCTGCGCCGCCTCGGTGACGTTGCCGCCGAAGCGGTCGAGCGAGGTCTCGACCATCGCCCGCTCCATCTCGTCGAGGGTCATCGAGCCCGGCGCCGGCAGGCGCCCGGGCGCCCTCTCGCCCAGGGCGGCGAAGCGGGGCAGGCGCTCGAGGTCGGCGGCGCGGATCTCGTCGCCCTCGCCGATCAGCACCGCCCGCTGCACGGTCTGCTCGAGCTCGCGCACGTTGCCCGGCCAGGGCTGCCGGCGCAGCCAGCCGAGCGCGTCGTCGGCGAGCCGCACCTCGCGGCCGTGCAGGCGCACCGCCCGGGCGAGGAAGGTGCGGGCGAGCCGGGGGACGTCGGAGGGGCGCTCGCGGAGCGGTGGCAGGCGGACGGTGATCAGGTTCAGCCGGTAGAGGAGGTCCTCGCGGAAGGCGCCCTGGGCGACGCGGGCGGGCAGGTCGGCGTTGGTCGCCGAGACCACCCGCACGTCGACCGTCTTCGTGCGGCTCGAGCCGAGCGGCTCGAAGGTGCGGTCCTGGAGCACGCGGAGGAGCTTGACCTGCGACGACGGGTCGACCTCGCCGAGCTCGTCGAGGAACAGCGTGCCGCCGTCGGCGAGCGCGAAGCGGCCGGCGCGGTCGGCCTTGGCGTCGGTGAAGGCGCCGCGGACGTGGCCGAACATCTCGCTCTCGAAGAGCGTCGACGAGACGCCGCCGAGGTTCACCGCCACGAAGGGGCCGTCGCGGCGGCGGCTGTTGCGGTGGATCAGCTCGGCGACCACCTCCTTGCCGGTGCCGCTCTCGCCGAGTAGCAACACCGAGACGTCGGTCTTGGCGACCCGGGCGACGACCCGCAGCACCTCGAGGAAGGCCGGGTCCTCGCCGACCACGCCGGCGAGGTCGAGGTGGCGCTCGAGCTCGCCGCGGGTGGTGCGGCCCGGCGCCGGCTCGTCGGGCGCGGCGAGGGCGAGGGCGGTCTCGAGCGACTGGAGGAGGCGGTCGTTCGACCACGGCTTGGTCAGGAAGTCGGCCGCCCCGGCCTTCATCCCCTCGACCGCCAGGTCGATCGTCCCCCAGGCGGTGAGCAGCAGCACCGGTAGCTCCGGCCGCTCGCCCTTCAGCCGGGCGAGCAGCTCGATCCCCTCGCGGCCGCTGGTGTCGCGGGTGAAGTTGAGGTCCTGGATCGCCGCCGCCAGCGACGGGTCGCTCCGCACCGCGGCCAGCGCTGCCTCCGGCGACTCCTCGGTGCGCACCCCGTAGCCGGCCTCCTCGAGCAGCAGCCGGAGCGAGGCGTTGACCGTCGGGTCGTCGTCGACCACCAGCACGGCGGCGCCGGGGGCCGCTCGGGAGGATCGGTCACTCATCGTGGAGAGCGTCGGCGGGCGTCACCCCCATCGCCAGCCGGCTCGGGTAGAGCCCGCAGAGGAGCGTCAGGCCGAAGACCGTGGCGACCGCGGCCGCCAGCGCGCCGGCGAAGACCGCGGCGTCGAGGAATCCCGCGAGCTCGAACAGCGGGAGTTGTACCACGAGGAGGACGCCCGCCCCGACCGCCAGGGCGGTGAGCAGCGAGATCTCGAGCAGCACCTGGCGGCGCACCGCCGAGCGGCTGGCGCCGAGCGCGCGGCGCAGACCGAGCTCGGCCCGGCGCTGGGTGATCGACTGCCAGAGCACGCCCGAGAGGCCGAGGCCGACCATGACGAGCAGGAACAGCGCCACGGTCCCGCCGAGGGCGAGCGGCAGGACCCGCATCCGGAAGGCCGAGGCGCGGAGCCGGGCGAGGGGCTCGATCTCGAAGCTCCACCCCGGGGCGAGCGCCGCGAGCTCCCCGGCCATCCGCTGCTCCTCCTCGCCGCCGGCGCCGGGCTCCATCTCGAGGACCAGGCGGTCGAGGTGGGCGGACCAGGCGGACCCCTCGCCGGCGCGGTAGAAGGTGAAGTGCCCCGGCCCGGCGAGCTCACCGTCCTTCTTGAACTCCGCCACCACGCCGACGACCCGCTCCTCGACCCCGTCGGTGTCGTGGACCGGGAAGACCTCGCCCACCGGATCCTCGTCGCCCCACAGGGTGCGGGCGAGGTCGCGGTCGACGACCACCGGCTCGAAGGCCAGGGCGTCGTCCTCGGGGCCGAACCAGCGGCCGGCGACGAGCTGGAGGTCGACCGTGTCGAGGTAGTCGTCCGTCACCCGGGCGACCAGCGTGTGGACGCCGTCGCGCTGCCGGGCGCTGGTCCCGAACTCGAAGGGGACGATGTCGACGGCGGAGGCGGTGCGCACCGCCGGCATGGCCTCGGCGGCGCGAACCAGCCGCTCGAGCGTGCGCCCCTCCTCCTCGGCGCGCTCGCCGCCCCGCCGCGCCCCGGTGTCGATCCGCACCGTCCACACGTCCTGCCAGTCGTAGCCGAGCGGCTGGCGGGCGTTGCGCCAGTAGTAGAGCCCCAGCCCGGCGACCGGGAAGACGACGAGGAACGAGGCGAAGATCTCGAGCGCCAGCAGCGCGTTGACCGACCGGCGGTGCCAGACGAGGGTGAGCAGGTGGCGGATCATCGGGAGGTCCTCTTGCGCAGCGCCTGGACCGGGTCGAGCCGGGACATGCGCCACGCGGGGTAGACGCCGGAGAGCAGCCCGAAGCCGAGCGCGAGCGCCAGCCCCCAGGCGAAGATGCGGAGGTTGAGCCGGAAGTCGGCGTGGGGGATCCAGCCGGTCGACTCCAGCCCGGCGAGCGCGAGGGCGGCGAGGACGAGCCCGGCCGCCCCGCCGAGCAGGGTGAGGACGACGTTCTCGACCAGGAACTGGCCGGTCAGGGCGCGGGCCGAGGCGCCGAACGCCTTGCGCACGCCGATCTCGCCGCTGCGCTCGAGGATGCGCGACAGGTTGAGGTTGACCAGGTTGAGGCTCGGCAGGAGCATGAACAGCACCGCCGCGGTCGCCAGCAGCGCGCGCAGCCGCGCGGGGTGGCTGGCGTCGGCCTGCGAGCTGAAGACCGCCCGCGAGACGAACTCGAAGTAGGTGTCGGCGCCGGCGTGGTAGCGGTCGAACTCCCCGGGCGGCGGGACGGCTTCGGCGATGCGGTGCGCGAAGACGGCCTTGATCTCCGGGAAGTCGGCGCGGGAGCGGGCGAGGAGGATCGCCTGGAAGTCGCCGCGGACCTCGTCGCGCCAGGCGTCGTTCGGGGCGGTGGTCAGCGGCGCCCAGACGTCGGCGAAGGGGGTGAAGCGGAGGAACGGGACGTCGCGGACCACCCCGACCACCTCGTGCGGCGCCCCCTCGACGTCGACGGTCCGGCCGACCGCCGGCCCGCCGCCGAAGAAGGCGTCGCGCGTCGACGCGTTGATCACCGCGACCCGCCGGGCGCGGTCGACGTCCTCGGCGGCGAACGGCCCGCCCTCGACGAAGTCGAACTCGAGGATCTGCCAGAAGGCTCCATCGGTGCGCTTGAGCCAGTAGGTGAGCTTGCGCCCGCGGTGGTAGGCGGTGATCCACCCGAGGTTGCGGAAGAACGACTCGCGCTCGACGGCGGGGAGGTCGCGCGCGTGGGATTCGAGGAACCGGTAGCCGGGGAAGCCGGTGCTGCTGGCGCTCTCGCCGACCATCCCCAGCCCGTAGATCCCGAGCGTACGGCCGAGGCGGGTCTCCGGCGGCTGGGCGCCGAAGACGTGGTCGAGCAGCGCCGCGGCGAGCATCAGCACGGCGAGGGTGAAGCTGATCCCGAACAGGCTGATGCCGGTGAAGACCTTGCGGCGGCCGAGGACCTTCCAGGCCATGCCGAGGGCGTGGCGCAGCATCAGGCGACCTGCCTTCCGTCGTACAGGCGCAGGGTGCGCCGGGCGCGCTCGGCCATCGCCGGGTCGTGGGTCACCATGACCACGGTGGTCCCGTCCTCCCGGTTGACCTCCTCGAGCAGCGACAGGATCTCCTGGCCCATCGCGCTGTCGAGGTTGCCGGTCGGCTCGTCGGCGAGCAGCAGCCGCGGTTCGCCGACCAGCGCGCGGGCGATCGCCACCCGCTGCTGCTGGCCGCCGGAGAGCTGGCCCGGGAAGTGATCGATCCGCGACGAGAGGCCGACCTGGTCGAGGGCGTGCAGCGCCCGCCGCCGCCGCTCCTTCGCCGTCAGGTCGCGGTAGAGCAGCGGGATCTCCACGTTGTCGACCACCTTGAGATCGGGGATCAGGTGGAAGCTCTGGAAGACGAAGCCGATCGTCCGGTTGCGGATCTTCGCCAGCGCCCGGTCCTTGCGGGTGCGGATCGGCTCGCCGGCCAGGTGCACCGTTCCCTCGCTCGGCGTGTCGAGCAGGCCGATCAGGTTGAGCAGCGTCGTCTTGCCGCACCCGGACGGCCCCATCACGGCGAGGAACTCGCCGTCCTCCACGGTCAGGTCGATGCGGTCGAGGGCCAGGGTCTCGATGCGGTCGGTGCGGTAGACCTTCGAGACGTCTTCGAGGCGGATCATCGTCATTTCAGGCGGATCTCCTGGAGGTGGCTGTACTCGTCGAGGTTCGAGAGGACGACCCGCTCGCCGGGAGCGAGACCCTCCTCCACTTCGTAGTGATCGACGCCGGAGAGGCCGAGCCGGACTCGGCGGCGGGTCAGGCGGTCGCCGTCGACCACCAGCACCGTGCGCCCGCCGTCGGCGGCGGCGAACGGCCCCTTCGGCACCCGCAGCGCGCTCGCCCGCCGGTCGGCGACCACCCACACGTCGACCCGCAGGTGGTTGCGCAGCTTCGAATGGGACGGCTCGTCGAGCTGGACGCGGAAGCGGGCGGTCCCCTCCTCGATCGTCGGGTCGACGGAGGCGACGACCCCGTCGAGGCGGGTCTGGCGGTCGAGATCGACCCGGGCGGGCAGGCCGGGCGCGAGCCGGTCGGCGTGGACGCTCGCGATCCGCCCCTCGATCCCGAACCGCGAGAGGTCGGCCACCCGGGCGAGCTCCTCGCCGCGGCCGACCATGATCCCCTCCCGCCCCAGGATCCAGGTCACCACCCCGTCCCGGTCGGCGCGGGCGACCCCGAGCTCGAGCAGCCGCGCGGTCTCCGCCCGTTCCTTGACGAGCAGCGCGACCTCCCGCGCCAGCGCGGCCGCCGTCGTCCGCTCGTCCTCGCGCGCCGACGCGAGGTCGCGCCGCGCCTGGGCGAGCGCCAGCGCCGCCTTCTCGTGCGCCGCCTCGGCCTCCCGCAGCGGCGCCTCGGCGCTCAGCCCCTCCGCGTGGAGGCGGCGCTGCTGCTCCAGACGGAACGCCGCCATCTCCACCTCGAGCTCGGCCTCGCGCACCGCGGTCGCCTTGCCCCCGGTCTCCCGCGCCAGCTCCCGCGGCCGCGTCTCGGCCTCCGCCCGCTTCTGCGCCAGCTCCTCCTCGGCGCGCTCGTCCGCCAGCTCGGCCGCGGAGAGGTCGAGCTCGACCAGCGGATCGCCCGCGGCCACCCGGGCGCCGGGCTCGCGCAGGATTCTGAGGACCCGCGCCTCGACCGGGCTGACCAGGCTCGCCTCGAACGTCGGCACCACCGTCCCCGAGGCCTGCCGCGCGTCCTCCACCGGCCCCCGGTCCACCACGCCGACCCGCAGCCGGTCACGGCCGACCGCCGGCCGCACCCAACCGGGCAGCACCGCCGCCGCGGCGATCGCCAGCGCCCCCGCCGCCGCCCAGGGGGCGACCCGGCGGAGCCGCTCCCGGCGGCGCTCGGCGGAGGAGAGGTCACGGTCCACGGCCCCTCGTAAAGCAGGGGGCGTGCCAGTAGCTAAGTCTTTGGAAAAAAGAGGTTTGTGAAGTTCGCAGCTCCCCGGTTCGAGTCCGCTTTCGTACGTCCGCGTACGGACTCGGACACGGCTCCGACCTCCACCTACCCCGCAGCGCCGGGGACGGGACGCTGGGGTCGCCTCGATCTGTCGCAGCACCCGCGGCAGCAGCAGAGCGAGTCGGGATCCGCGGCTACTCCTGCGGCTACTCTTGCGGTGCCTTTTCGAAGACGTCGAGCGGCAGGATGGCGGTGACGCCGACGTTCGGGGCGTCGACGAGCTGGCCGATGCGGAGGTCGACGGCGACCGAGGCGATGACGTGCGCCTGGGCGCGGGTGTAGCCGTAGGTCGTCGCGATGTAGTCGAGCATGTCGTCGAGGGCGTTGCGGGCGGCGAGGTTGACGTCGCGTGAGAGGTTCTCGAGCGGGGCGGCCTTGGCGGAGCCGAGGTAGGCCATCTCCTTCGGCACCTCGCCGGCCTCCTTGACGGGGATGCCGGTGGTGGCGAAGAAGCGCTCCGACGGGATGGCGAGGAGCTCGGCGGGGCCCTCGTAGCGCGGCGATCGGAGGTCGCCGCCGCCGCCTTGGATCAGCCGCGTCGTCAGGGTGACGTCGGCGTCCGTCTCGATCGCCATGCCGGCGACCTCGCCGTCGCCCTGGGCGTAGTGGAGGTCGCCGACGCCGAGGCCGCAGCCGGCGACGTAGCACGGCAGGTAGACGGTGACGCCGACGCCCTGGTAGCGGATGTCCATGTTGCCGCCGTGCTCGCGCGGCGGGATGGTGCGCAGGCACTCGGCGGCGGCGTCGGCCTCGGGGCCGCAGACCCCGGCCGGCGTGGCGTGTACCGGGTCGGGGCCGAAGACGTCGCCGCCGGCCTCGGCGAGGGCGGACTCGCGGGCGAGGATGCGGCGGAGCTCGGCCGGCCCGGGCAGGGTGGTGACGACGCCGGGGAAGCTCGCGTTCGGGATCGCCACGCCGGGCAGGGCTTCCGAGCGGGCGGACGCGTCGGTCAGCCTCCACAGCACCTCGAGGGTCTCTCCGCCGCTCAGGTCGGCCGCGTAACCGAACGGCGTGAGCACGGTGAGCCCCCAGTCGCCCGGGTCGATCGCCGTCAGCGTGACCGCCAGGGCGTCGCCCGGCTCGGCGCCTTCGATGAAGACCGGGCCGGTCAGCGGGTGGGCCCGGCCGAGCTCGAGCGGGTCGAGCCGCCCCTCGGCCCGCGCGGCGAGGTCGAGGTCGAGGGCGTTGCGGGTGCGCAGGACGATCGTCTGACCCGGCTTCGCCCGCCCGGCCATCGGAACGTCCGGGTGCAGCCGGTTGAAGCAGTGGGGGTCTTCCGCGCACGGGCGGTCGGGGTGGCCGAGCGTCAGCGCCGTCTCCTCGGCGACGGCGAGGACGGGGCACAGGCACGAGGCTACCGAGAGCGCGATCGAGGCTCGGATCACGGTTCGTCCCTCCGGTCGAGAGCGTGTGCCGGCAGTCTACCGGACGGCGCGGATCGGGAAGCCCTCCCGCCCGCCGCGACGAGGAGTCGCCCGGCACGTAACGCTAGACTCGGCCGGGTCGCCCGTGACCAGGGTTGGCTGTCTCGACTGTCGGAATCGGAGGCGTTATGCGCGATGCTCGTCAGAGGTTGAGGCATTTCCTCGCCGTCCTCGCCGCCGCGCCGCTCGCCGCGGGTCTGGGCTGTGCGCAGTTCGCGGGGCCGCCGGAGCCCGCCCCGGTGGTGCTGACCTTCCTCGGGGCCGAGGCCGGCTGCGCGTCGGCCGAACCGGACGAGGTCGTGATCTGGCGCGAGGAGGCGAGGGGCAAGCCCCACCAGGTGGAGTGGACGGTGGCCGGGGACGGCGAGTACCGGTGGGTCCTGACCCGCGCCGGGGAGAAGGCCGGAGGGGACCACTTCCCGAGGCGGCAGATCCGGTGCGGCGAGGAGTCGGTGCGCAGCGGGAGGCCGATGAACCTCCCGGGGAAGGGCGAGGCGACCTGGAGCTACCTGGTCGAGGTCTACGAGTGTGCGCCCGGCCCGCGGCCCGAGCCGATCTGCGTGCTCGACCCGACGATCTTCATCAAGGACCAGCATTGAGGGCGCGTTCGAAGCGCGGGTCGCCGGCCAGGCTGCGGAACTCGTCCTCGGCGCGGATCAGGTCGGGGGAGACCCCGGCGGCGACCGCCCCCGCGACGGCCTCGAGGGCCGCGTCCCGCCGGTCGCAGACGGCCCAGGCCACGGCGACGTCGTGGGCCAGGAGGGCCGACGAGCGCACCTCCTGCCACAGGGCGGGCAGACCGTCGGTCGCCCGCTCGCACTCGCCCGCCTTCGCCGCCAGGAGCGCCCGCTGCACCCGCAGGTCGGCGCTCCCCGGCTGCCGCGCCAGCTCGTCCTCGGTGAGCCCGATCGCCCGGCGGTAGGACCGCCGCGCCGCCTCCTCCCGGCCGCGGCGCAGCTGGAGGTCGCCGAGGTTGCGGTGGAGGGCCGGCTCGCGGGGCTGGAGCTCGACGGCGCGGCGATACAGAGCCTCGGCCTCGTCGAGACGGCCGGCGAAGAAGTAGGCCGTCCCCATGTTGCTCGCGACCTCCGGGTCGGCCGTCGCGGCGTCGAGACCCTCGAACGCCGCGATCGCGGCCTCGAAGTCGGCGTCGAGGATCTCGAGCATCGCGAGGTTCTCCTGCGGCCAGCGGACTCCGGGCGGCGCGAGCCGCGCGGCACGTTCGTACGCCGTGCGGGCCGCCTCGGTCCGGCCGTTGCGGGTCAGGAAGGAGGCGAGGGCGTTCCAGTTCACCCAGTCGTCGGGGTCGAGGGCGGTCGCGGCCCGGAACTGGCGCTCGGCCTCGGCCGCGTCTCCGACGCTCTCGTAGCTGACGCCGAGCTCGCGATGGGCTTCGGCCGGGCGCGGGTGGCGAGCCAGCGACCGGTGGAGCGTCTCGATCGAGTCGGAGGCGTGGCCGCTCCCGCGCAGGACGCGCGCGATCGCGACCTGGGCGGCGGGGAGGTCGGGGGCGAGCTCGAGCGCCCTGCGGGCCTCCTGCCCGGCCTCGCGGGCCGCTCGCGGATCGTGGAGCTGCCTCCCGATCCGCCAGAGCGCCTCCGAGAGAGCGACCCGGGCGAGCGCGAACTCGGGGTCGAGGCGCACGGCGCGGCGGAGGTGCTCGACGGCCTCCCGTGCGGCCTCCGGGCTCGGCGCCTCGTCGAGCGCCCGGCGCCCCTGCAGATAGGCGTCGTACGCGTCGACCGACTCGGTCGGGTCGCGCAGGAGGCGGGAGCGCTCGGAGCGGGAGAGCCGGGTCGTCAGCACCTCGGCGAGGTGGGTCGCGATCCGGTGCTGCAGGGCGAAGATCGCCTCGTGGGTACCGTCGAAGGTGCTCGACCACTGGACCCGCCCGTCCCGCGCGTCGGTGAGGCGCACGGCCACCCGCAGGCGGTCGCGCTCCTGCTGGAGCTCCCCCTCGACGACGGCGTCGGCGCCGAGCAGCCGGCCGACCTCGGTCGGGCTTCGGCCCCGGTGGGTCCAGGCCTCCGAGCGGCCGATCGTCTGCAGCCCCTCGACCTCGTCGAGGTCGGAGAGGAGGGCGGCGGCGAGCCCGTCGCCGAGGTAGTCCTGGTCGGGCCGGCCGGTGAGGTTGGCGAAGGGGAGCACGGCGATCGTGCCGACCGACAGGCCGGACGCCGAAGGAGGGCGGCCGAGCCAGAGGGCGACAGCGAGCGCCGCGACGAACGCGACCCCGGCGAGGGCGGCCGCGAGCCCGAGCTTCCGCCGCGGGCCGAGCCGGTGATCCGCGCCGCCGGCGGACGGCTCGACCGGGGCGGTCGGCCGGCCCGGGGCGTCCGGCGATGCGGCTCTCGGGAGCCTCTCGACCCGCGTCGGTGCCGCGACCGCCTCGCGGAGCCCGCGGAGCGTGGCGGCCAGCTCCGCCGCGCTCTGCGGTCGCTCCTCGGGTCGCTTGGACAGGCAGGCGCGGACCGCGCCGTCGACGTCGGGCGAGACGGCGCTGCGCAGCTCGCCGATCGGCACGGGGTCGCGTCCGACGATGTCGCGGAGCTGGTCCGCGGGCGTGCCGCCGAACGGCGGTCGTCCCGCAAGGGCCTCGTAGAGGAGCGCCCCGAGGGACCAGACGTCGCTCCGCTCGTCGACGCTCCCGCCGAGGATCTGCTCCGGCGACATGTACTTCAGCGTCCCGGCGGCTTCACCGGTCGGGGTGACGCGTAGCGCCGCCTCGAGCAGGGCGAGGCCGAAGTCGAGCAGCTTCGCCTGCCCGTCGCGGGTCACCAGGACGTTTCCGGGCTTGACGTCGCGGTGGACGATGCCGTGAGCGTGCGCGTGGGCGAGCGCCTCGGCGAGCTGGACGCCGAGGACGAGGATCTCGTCGATCGGCATCTCCTCCCTGCGCAGCCGCTCCGCCAGGGTCATGCCCGGGTAGAACGCCATGGCGATGAAGAGCTCGCCGTCCTCGGTCTCCCCGATCTCGTGGACGGTGCAGATGTGCGGATGGTCGAGGGCGGCCGCGGCCCGCGCCTCGCGCAGGAGCCGCCGCTTGCCCTCGGGATCGTCGGAGAGCGCCTCGGGGAGGAACTTCAGCGCGACCGGCCGGCCGAGGTCCAGGTCGACCGCCTTGTAGACGACGGCCATCCCCCCGGCGCCCAGCCGCTCGCCGACGCGATAGTGGGAGATCGTGCGCTCGGGCATCCGGAGACCTCGCCCCGATCATCGCACGGCGGGCCCGCGACCTCGGGATCGTCCGACGGGACTCGCCGGTCCTCCAGACTCGTGTGCGGGCAGTGTAGCCGACCACCGGCGAGTAAACCTTCGCTCGGATGTTACGTACGTAGCAGCCGTGGCTCGTCCGGAGCTTCGTTGCGCCCTGGCGAGCCCCCACCGATCCCGACCACGAGGAGCCGAGATGACCTTCCGACGCGTGCTGGTTTTCGCCCTTCTGATCGCCCTGGCCCGGCCGGCCGCCGGGGAGGGGGCGGCCGAGGCGGAGGATGCGCTCGCGCCCGCCCGCTCCGCGGCCCGTGCCCGTGCCGTGTCCCTTCTGCGGACGGCGGAGATCCCTGGCCTCGCGGTCGCGGTGGGCCGGGACGGCCGCGTCGTCTGGTCGGAGGGCCTCGGTTTCGCGGACCTCGAGGCCCGGGCGCCGGTGACGACGGAGACCCGCTTCCGCGCGGCGAGCGTGTCGAAGGTCCTGACGGTGGCGGCGCTGGCGCGGCTCGTCGACGCGGGCGTGCTCGACCTCGACGCACCGATCGCCCGCTGGCTGCCCGAGCTCCCCGAGGCGACCGGTCGGGTCACGCTCCGCCAGCTCGCCGGCCACCTCGGCGGCATCCGCCACTACGAGAGGAAGGACTTCGGGCCGGACGGGATCGACCGCCGGAGCTTCGCCTCGCTCGAGGAGGCGCTGGCGATCTTCGTCGACGACCCGCTGGTCGCCGAGCCCGGCACCGAATACCGCTACTCGACCTTCGGCTACACGCTCCTCGGGGCGGTGATGGAGCGGGCGGCGGGAGAGCCGTTCCTGGCGATCCTCGAGGAGCAGGTTCTCGGACCGCTCGGGATGCGGGACTCCGGGGGCGACCTCGCCGGCCGGGTGGTCGCGGGCCGGTCGGGGCTCTACCACCAGGTCGCCGGTGGGGAGGCCGCCCGCGCCGCTCCCGAGGACCCGAGCTACAAGTGGCCCGGCGGCGGCCTCCTCACCTCCGCCGAGGACCTGGTCCGCTTCGGCCTCGCCCACCTCCGCCCCGGGTACCTGTCGGAGGCGTCCTTGGCGCAGCTCTTCGTGCCCCAGACCGCCGCCGGGGGCGAGAGCACCGGGGTGGGCATCGGCTGGCGGATCGGCCGCGACTGGCGCGGGCGGCGGATCTACCATCACTCGGGCTCGATGAGCGGTGCCCGCTCGTCGATCGTCGTCTATCCGGACACCGGCTGGGTGGCGGCGATCACGAGCAACATGAGCGGTGCGCCGCCGCTCGTCGAATCGACGCTACAGATGCTCGTGGAGCCGTTCCTCGCGGCCGGGGAGAGCGGGCCGCCGACGCCGCGGCCGGGCACCTACGCCTGGCGGGGGACCGCGGCCACGCGGGAGGAGACGATCGCCGTCGACGGCTGGCTCTCCCTGCTCGACCACCGCGGGTCGGTGCGCGGCGCGATGTCCCTGCCGGCGCCCCTGTTCGAGCGGCTCCTCGCGGACAGCTACCCGCCGACCCCGACCCTCCCCGTCCTGGGATGGGCGGGCTCCGAGGCGAGCGGCGGCCTCGTCGTCGCCACCCCCCTCGGGATCGTCTTCGCTCCCGTCGGGCGGACGCCGCAGGGGCTCGCCCTCTCCATGGAGGTCGGGTCCGTCACCCTCGATCTCCACGCGGTGCCTGCGCCGGGGCCGGCCGAGCCCTGATCCGCTAGCAGCCCGTGGTGAAAGTCCACGGGGTCGCGTTGCGGCCCCACGCGGACCGCAACCCGAAGGGCGCAGGGGGGTTACGGCGCATCTGCGGCGTCGCTCGTCGTCGACGATGGCTCGGCATCGCCTCCTCCTCGCTCCTGGCATCTGCACCGTAAGCCCCCTGCGCGCGACCCCGCGGACTTTCACCACGGGCTGCTAGAGTCGTCCGTTGAAGGCCTCTCCCGCCGGAGTGGCGAAACGGCAGACGCAGGGGACTCAAAATCCCCCGGGGGAAACCCCGTGCGGGTTCGAATCCCGCCTCCGGCACCAGTTTCCGAGCCGAAGGCCTCCGGCGCCGGGGCGCAGGCCCGTCCGCAGTGCACACGATCCGGCCGACGCACGAGCCCACCGCCCGCATGATGTTCCGAGGGATCGCGTCAGCTCGCCCGGCGGCGCGCTGGACCGCGGGGAGGGCGGCGCGGCGAGCCTGGGAGGTGCTGCGGGAGGAGGGCGTCCGCAGCCTGGTCTTCAAGGTCCTCGGCGAGACGGTCTACCGGCGCGCGCTCGTTTTCGAGCGGACCCTCGACGAGGCGGGCCGTGCGCCCGTCTCGATGCGCCGGCTCGACGGGGGGCGCACGATCGGGACCCTGGAGCCCGGGGACCTCGACCCCTACCTCGCGCTCGCGCCGGACGCCGACCCGGAGGAGGTCCTCGGCCGCCTGCGCGAAGGCCGCGTCGCGGTCGTGGTGCGCCGCGGGGCGGCGATCGAGCACGCCACCTGGCTGGCGACCGGGTCGGCGCACATCGACTACCTCGACCGCCGGGTCCGGCTCGCCGCCGACGAAGGCTACGTCTACGGGGTGCGGACCGCGGCGTCCGCCCGCCGGCGCGGTCTGTCGATCGCGGCCGCGGACGAGGTCGCCGCATGGGCCGCGGCGTCGGGCCTCCGCCGGCTGCGTCTCGTCGTGATGCCCGAGAACCGGGCGGCGGCGGCCGCTGCGCCGCGCTGGGGATACCGGCGGGTCGGCGCGGCGCGGACGCTCCGGCTCGGCCGGTGGCGATGGCACCTCGGGTGGGTCGGCGGGGACCCCGGCGCCGCCGGCGGCCCCGGCTCCGCTCGCTCGTCGGTTCCGGAGGGGTCCGCGCCGGCCGCCCCGAGCCCCGCCCCGGCGCTCGTCCCGGAAGGGCGCGGGCGCGCCGCGCCGAGCCCGGCGGTCCCCGCCGCCCCCTGGACCCGGCTCCGCTGGACGGCGTTCACCGCCCGCCACGCGTTACGGGACCCACGGCTCCCGTGGCGGCCGCTCTCCGCGGTGCTGGCGATCCAGGCGCGCCGGGCCCGGGCGCTGGCGGCCCACGCGTGGGAGTCCGTGCCCGCCGTGCGCGAGGCGATGGAGGCCGCCGGCATGGAGCCCGGCGACGTGCGGACCGCCGACGACCTGTGGGCGCTGCCGCGGGTCACCGGGGACGACCTCCTCGCGTCGCCGGAGCGGTTCGCGTCGAGCCGTTTCCGCGACGGAGACGTCCTCGCGCTGCGCTCGAGCGGCACGGGCGGGCGTCCGAAGACCGTCCGCTACGACCCGGCGGCGCTCTTCCTCGCCCTGGCCCAAGGTCAGCGGCAGCGCGCCGTCTTCGCCCGCTTCGTCGGCCGCCGCGGCGGCTTCCGGGAGATGAACGCCCAGCGTGCGGACTCCGTCGGGCACCAGCTTCGGCGCTTCTGGGAGGAGCGCTCGTGGGTGCCGCGCGGCGTCGACCTCGAGCGGAGCTGGCTGCCGATGGAGCTCGGCTTCGAGGCCGCCCACGCCCGGATCGAGGCGGAGCGGCCGCACGTGCTGCAGGGCTACGGGTCGTACCTCGGGGCGCTGTACCGCTGGGCGATCGAGCGCGGGCGGAAGGTCCATCGGCCGCGGCTGATCTGGTACGGCGCCGACCGGATGGCGGACGCCGACCGGGAGCTGATCGAGCGGGAGCTCGGGGTGCCGGTCGTCTCGACCTACCAGGCGGACGAGGCGCTGCGGATCGGCTTCCAGTGCGACCTGCGGCAGGGGTTCCACCTGTTCGTCGACGCGGTCGCGGTCCGGGTGGTCGACGACGCGGGACGGGAGGTCGGGCCGGGGGAGAGCGGCCGGATCCTGATCTCGAACCTGACCAACCGCGCGACGGTGCTGCTGAACTACGAGCTCGGCGACGTCGTGACGGTCGGCCGCGGGCCCTGTCCCTGCGGCCGCTCGCTGCCGACGATCGAGCGGATCGAAGGGCGAGCCGACGACGCCCTGGTCCTGCCGGACGGCGAGGAGCGGCACTCGATCCCGGTCGTCGACGCCCTCCAGGGCGTCCCGGGGGTCGTCCGGGTCCAGGTCGTCCAGGAGAGCCTCGAGCGGTTCGAGATCCGAACCGTCTGCGCGGCGGGGACCGAGTGGGGCGCGGCGGCTCGGGGGCTCGAACGGGCCCTCCGCGGGTTCGTCGGCGAGGCCGCCGGGATCCGCGTCGAGCGGGTCGAGGCGATCGCCCCCGAGCCGGGCGGCAAGGTGCGGGGGGTCGTCTCGCGCTGCCGGAGGGCGCGGTGATCCCCGCGGCCCTCCTCGGTTCGCAGGCCGTCGAGCTCGCCCGGCTGACCGTGGGCCGGCTGCCGGCCGGCGAGCGGCTCGAGGCGATCCGCGACCGCAGGGTGCGGGCGCTCGTCCGGTTCGCGCACCGGCGGGTCCCCTACTACCGCGCGCTCCTCGACGAGGCGGGGATCCGGCCGGAGGACGTGCGGACCGCCCGCGACCTGCGGCACGTGCCGGTCTCGACGCGGTCGGAGCTGCGGGCGGCGGGCGAGGCGGTCCTGGCCCGCGGGATCGAGCCGGAGGACGGCCTGGTCGCCCATACGAGCGGCTCGACCGGGAGCCCGTGGGGGATCTTCCGGACGCAGGGCGAGGAGATGCTCCGCCGCGCGCTCGAGCTGCGGTCGATGCGCCGGGCGGGGATGCGGCCCGGCGACCGGATCGTCACGGTCGGGGCGCAGCGGCAGGTCCGGCGCGGCCCGGTCGAGCGGCTGGGGCTGTTCCGGTCGATCCAGGTGTCGCCGCTGCTGCCGATCGAGGACCAGGTCGAGCGGCTCCGCGAGATCCGGGCCTCGGTCCTCTGGATCTACCCGACGGCGTTGCGGTCGCTCCTCTCCGTCGCCTCGCCGCTCGCCGCGATCTACCGGCCGCGGATGGTCGTCACCTCCGCCGAGCCGCTCGACCCGCTGCTGCGCGACCGGGCCCTCGACGGCGAGCCGATCGAGACCCGCAACTTCTACGGCTCGGTGGAGACCGGGCGGATCGCCTGGGAGTGCGCGGCGCACGACGGCCTCCACGTGAACGCCGACTGCATCGTGCTCGACCTCGTCGAGGACGACGAGGTGCCCGGGGCCGGCCGCTCGGTGGTCGTCACCAACCTCCTGTCGCGGGCGATGCCGGTCCTGCGCTACCGGCTCGGCGACCGGTGCGCGGAGCTCGACGGGCCGTGCGCCTGCGGCGCCCCCTTGCCGAGGATCGCGCCGCCCGTCGGCCGCGAGTGGGACGCGATCCGGCTTCCGAGCGGCCGCCTGCTCTCGCCCTGGGGCTTCAACGTCCATCTGCGCAGCCTGGACGGGCTGCTCCAGTTCCGGGTGATCCAGAGGACCCTCGACCGGCTCGTCGTCCAGCTCCTCTTCGCCGCGCCGCCGCCGGCGGAGCGGCTCGCGGCGCTCCGCGCGCGCATCGCGGAGCACGTCGCCGAGCCGATGCGGGTCGACGTCGAGCTCGTCAACGCGTTTGCGCGCGGTCCGGCGAAATTCCGCATCTTCGTCTCGGAGATCTGAGGTCCGAGGAATGTGCGGGATCGCCGGGATCTACGGGAGCGGGCTCTCCGGCGAGGAGGCGCGGGCGGCGCTCGGGCGGATGGCGGCGGCGATGTCCCATCGCGGTCCCGACCAGGAGGCGGTCGTCCCGCTCGCCGAGATCGGCGGCGGCGTCGCGGTCCGCCGGCTCGCCCTGGTCGATCTCGAGGGGGGAGGGCAGCCGATCGCGAGCGAGGACGGCCGGGTGCTCGCCCTGCTGAACGGCGAGATCTACAACCACGTCGCGCTCCGCCGGTGGCTCGAGGGCCGTGGGCATCGCTTCCGGACCCGGTGCGACACCGAGGTCCTCGCCCACCTCTACGAGGAGGAGGGGGACGGGCTCCTCGAACGCCTCGAGGGGATGTTCGCGCTGGCGATCGTCGACCTCGCCCGCCGCCGGGTGCTGCTGGCGCGCGACGGCCCGGGCATGAAGCCGCTCTACGTCGCCCGCACGCCGCGCGGGGTGGCGTTCGCCTCGGAGACGGCGGCGCTGTTCGCCTCGGGCCTCGCCCGCCCGGCGCCCGACCTCGCGGCCCTCGACGTCGGCCTCGCGGTCGGCTTCCTCCCGGCCCCGCGGACCCCCTTCGCCGGCGTCGAGAAGCTCGTCGCCGGCACCGCGCTCGGGATCGGCGCCTCCGGCGTCGAGACGAGGACCTTCGAGCGGTTCGCCTACCGCCGCGACGATCCGCCTTCGTCCGACGCCGAGTACGTCGACGAGCTCGAGCGTCGGCTGGACGCGGCGGTCGCGTCGCACCTCGCCGCGGACGTGCCGATCGGCGCCCTGCTCAGCGGCGGCTGGGACTCCTCGCTCGTCGCGACCCTCGCGGCACGGCGACTCGGACGTCCGCTGCGCACCTTCTCGCTCGTCTTCCCCGACGCGCCCGAGATCGACGAGAGCCGGCACGCGCGGCTCGTCGCGCGGACGATCGGCAGCGACCACCACGAGATCGAGTACCGCGCGGAGCGGCTCCCCGAGATCCTCCCGGCGGTCGTCCGCCACCTCGAGGAGCCGATGGCGGCGAGCCCCGCGCCGCTCAGCTGGCTTCTCGCCTCGCTCGCGGCCGCCCACGTCAAGGGGGTCGTCGGCGGGGAGGGGGCGGACGAGCTGTTCGGCGGCTACGAGTGGTTCCGGAGCTCGCTGCCCTACGCGTTCCGGCGGGCGATGCCGTCCGGCCCGGCCCGGTGGGCGGAACGCCGGGTGGCCGACGAGCGGGTCCGCCGCTGGCTCCGGATCGCCGCCGCGCCCGACCTCCGGGCGGCGGACGCCGAGTGGAAGCGGCTGTGGACGCCCTGGGAGAAGCGGCGGCTCCTCCGCCCCGGGCTCTTCCGCGACGGCCCCGACCTCGAGCCCGTGCAGATCGGCGGCGAGCTCGCGGCGAGCTGCCGCGACGGCGTGCAGCGGCGCCTGGCGAGCGAGCTGCGCGGGCGGCTGGCCGACGGGATCCTGCTCAAGCACGAGAAACTCGGGATGGCGCACGCTCTCGAGGCGCGCTTCCCCTTCCTCGACCGGGCGGTCGTCCGGCTCGCCGAGCGGCTGCCGTCGAGGCTCAAGATGCACCGGGGCCGCGAGAAGGTCGTCGTCCGCGCCCTCGCGGAGCGGCATCTGCCGCCCGAGATCGCCGCCCGCCGCAAGCAGGGGCTCGCCTTCCCGCCCTACGGCTGGCTCCGTCCACCAGCCTTCCCGGGGCTCCGCTCGCTCCTCCTGGACGGGGCGGCCGGCGGCGGGCCCTTCGACCGGCCGGCGGTCGAGCGCTGGCTCGCCGGCGGACCGCGGGGCCGCCTCGACGACCGGCGGTTCGCCGTCCTCGTCACCGTCCAGGTGTGGTGGAGCCAGCACTTCGGGCGGGGGTGAACGGCCGGCCGGGCTCCGGCGGGCTCCGCGTTTACGCCTCGTCGCCGCCTGTCCATGCGGGCAGCAAGCTCCGCGCCAGCGCTTGACATTCGGGCCGTTTCGAGGTATGGTGATGAAGCTAAAGGTAAGCTCTCACAGGGCTTACGTCCTTTTTACTCGGTCCGGGCACTGGCGGGAGCCGTCGCCTCGAACGTCCTCGAACTTCATCGGATCCAAAGGGAGCAGGTCAACGTGGAACTGAGCGCCGGGCAGAAGGTGGTGTACCCGAACCATGGGGTGGGGCTGGTGGAGAAGATCGAGCCGTCGCAGATCGACGGCACCGAGCAGACCTTCTACCACCTGCGGTTGCTGTCGAACAACTCGAAGGTGATGGTGCCCGAGGACAACCTGGAGCTCGTCGGGCTGCGGCCGCTGTGCGACAAGGACGAGATCTCCGAGCTCCTCGCCATCCTCGAGGACGGTCACATCGACACCTACAAGGACTGGAAGGGCCGCTACAAGCAGAACCTCGACAAGATGAAGACCGGCGACCTCACCTCGGTGGCCGAGGTGCTCAAGAACCTGCGCCTGGTCAGCCAGCGCAAGAGCCTGTCGTTCCGCGAGAAGAAGATGTACGAGCGGGCGAAGTACTTCATCGTCTCCGAGGTGGCCCACGTGCGCGACATCAGCGAGCGCAAGTCCGAGCAGCTCGTCGAGGAGGCGCTGATCTCGTCGATCGAGAAGCGCAACCAGGCGGCGAAGGCGAGCTGAGCCGGCGGGCGCGCCGGCGCGGCGCAGGAAGTGCGAGGGCCGCTCCCCCGGGGGCGGCCCTTTCACGTAGAGCGTGGTTACGAGGGCGGGCTACAATGCGAGGCCGCAGCGTCGCCGGGCCCGCCGACCCGGCCTCCCCCACCCACCGACGGAGCCTCACCGGATGCCGCACCTGCCGAGAGCCCTCGCCCTCCTCGCCGTGACCCTGCTACCTGTCTGGGCGCTCGCCCAGGCCGAGGGGGACGCCGCGCTCCGCCGCGAGCTCGCCGCCGAGCGGCAGATGCTGCGCGAGGACCTCGCGGCCTACGACCGGGCGCGGGAGGCGGAGACGGGCGCCCGCGAGGCGCTGGCCGCGGCGCTGCAACGGATCTCGTCGCAAGCGGCGGCGAGCGGCCCGCCGCAGGGGATGGCCGCCCTGCGCACCGCGCTGGCCGACGCCGAGGCCGATCTCGCCGCCGCGATGTCGCGCACCGCCGGCGCCCTCGACTCGATCCGCGAGCGGGTGCGCCGGATCGCCCTGCTCGGTACGGTGCTCGGCTCGGCGCCGCCGCCGGTCGTGCCGGACGTGCTGTCCGGCCGCTGGCAGGTGCGGATCGAGCCGGTCGCGCTGACCGGCACCTTCGACCTCCGCCAGCAAGGCACCCAGATCACGGGCTCGTACCTGCTCGAGAACGGGCGCGCCGGCTCGCTCGACGGCACCTGGATCAACGGCCTCCTGCACCTGCGGCGGGTCGACTCTGAGACCGGCTTCGACTCGATCTTCGAGGCGCTGCGCCCCCGCCCCGGGGAGCTGGTCGGCACCTGGCGGCCGATGGTCCTCTCCTCCGGCGGCCCGGGCGGCGGGGACTGGATGGCGATGCGGGTCGCGACGCCCCCCGCGGCGGAAGCCGGGACCGAGGCCGAGGCCGAGGACCAGGCCGCGGAGGGCGAGGCCGGGCCGTGAGTCGCGACAACGCGCTGTTCGCCCTGGCCGGCGTCCTCGTCGGCTTCGTAGTCGCCTACTTCCTCTACGAGGCGATCGGCGAGAAGCAGCCGCCGCGGCTGCCGGCGGCGGAGGCGGCCGCGGCCGGGCCGATGGGCGCCGCGCCGCCGGGCGGCCCGGGCGGCGGCGCGGCGGACCCCGCGGCGCTGCGCCGGGAGGCGGAGCGTATCGAGGCCTTTCTGGGCGAGAGCCCCGACGTGCCGCAGGCGTGGCTCCAGCTCGGCAACCTGCGCTTCGACGCCCGCGAGTACCCGGCCGCCGCCGAGGCATACCGCCGCTACCTCGCCCTCGCCCCGCCCGACCCCGACGTGCTCACCGACCTCGGCGTCGCCTACCACCTGATGCAGCGGCCCGACGACGCGCTCGAGCAGTTCGCCGCCGCCCAGCGGCTCGCCCCCGACCACTGGCAGTCGCGCTTCAACGAGGTCGTCGTCCTCGCCTTCGACCTCGGCCGCTACGACGAAGCCTCCCGGGTGCTCGACGAGCTCCGCGAGCTCCAGCCGGGCAACCCGGACGTCGAACGGCTCGCGGCGGAGGTGGAACGCCGTCGAGGAGCCTGAGCGCGGATCGCAGGCCTTTCCGGTCGCTTGCCGGCTCACGACCTCGGTCGGCGGGTCGGGTGGATAATGCGGGCGAATGCTTCGGCTGATCGTTCTCGCGGTCCTGCTGCTGGTGGTCTTCTGGCTGGTGAGTCGCTGGCTCGTGCAGACGACGCCCGCGCCGCGGCGTGACGCCGGATCCCGCCCGCCGCCCTCGCCCCCCGAGCCCCTCCTTCGTTGTTCGGCTTGCGGGGTCCGGGTGCCGGAGAGCCGGGCGGTGCCCGCCGGGCAGGGCGGCGCGTCGCGGGTCTGCTCGGAGGGCTGCCGGCGGCGGGCCGAGGCGCGGTCGGCGTGACCGCCGCCAGCGGCCACCCCCACGTCGCCTCGGTGGCGGTGCCGGTGCCGGTGCCGGAGGCGCTGGCCTACGAGGTGCCCGAGGACCTGCGCGGCGCGGTGCCGGTCGGGGCGCGGGTGCGGGTGCGGGTGGGGCCGCGGCGGCTGACGGGGGTGGTCGTCGGGCTGGGGGACGAGGCGCCGGAGGGGGTCACGCTCAAGCCGCTCGACGCGCTCCTCGACCGCGAGGCGGTGCTCGACGAGGAGCTGCTCGACCTCGCCCGCTTCGTCGCCGACTACTACCTGGCGCCGATCGGCGAGGTGGTGCGCACCATGCTGCCCTCGGACCTGCCGCCCTGGGGCGACCGGCGGCTGTGGCTGACCGACGCCGGCGCGATCGCCCCGCCGCGCGACGCGGCCGAGGAGGCGGTGGTCGCCGCCGTGCGCGAGGCGGGGCGGACGACGATGTCCGACCTGCACCGGGCGCTTCGCCGCGAGGTCGGGGAGGCGCAGCTGGCCGCGGCGGTCGACCGGCTGACCGCGGACCGGCGGCTGGCCAGCGGCACCCGGCGGCAGGCTTCGGGCGTGCGCTACGTCGGGGCGGTCGAGCTGCCGCCCGGCGACCTCGAGGTGCAGGTCGCCGCGGCGGGGCGGTCGGCACCGGGGCGGGCGGTCGTCGAGCTCCTCGCCGGGCTCGGCCGGCCGGCGACGATCGAGGAGGTGACCGCGGCGGTCGAGTGCACCCCGGCGGTCGTCTCGCGGCTGGTCCAGCTCGGCGTGCTCCGGCGCTTCACCCAGGTCGAGCGGCTCGACCTCGGCCGCCACCGGCTGACCCGCCGGGCCGGCGGCGAGCCGGAGCCGTTCGAGCTGCGGTCCGACCAGGCGGCGGCGGCGGGCGAGCTGGTGGCGGCGGTCGAGGAGGGCGGCTACCGGCCGTTCCTGCTCGCCGGGATCACCGGCTCTGGGAAGACCGAGGTCTACCTGCGCGCCGCCGACGCGGCGGTCGCCCGGGGGCGCTCGTCGGTGATCCTGGTCCCCGAGATCGCGCTGGTCCCGGCGCTCGCCCGCGACCTCGAGCGGCGGTTCGCGGGGCGGCTGGCGATCCTCCACTCGAACCTCGCCTCGGGCGAGCGGCACCAGGAGTGGGAGCGGATCCGCGCCGGCGAGGCGCGGGTGGTGCTCGGGCCGCGCTCGGCGCTGTTCGCCCCGGTCGCCGACCTCGGGCTGGTCGTCGTCGACGAGGAGCAGGACGGGGCGTACAAGCAGGACCTCACGCCGCGCTACCACGCCCGGGACCTCGCCCTGGTGCGGGCGCGGCGGGCCGGGGCGACGGCGCTCCTGGTCTCGGCGACGCCGTCGCTCGAGAGCCGGCACAACGCGGAGCGCGGCCGGCTCGTGCCGCTGCGGCTGACCGCGCGGGCCGGCCAGGGCGCACTCCCGGAGGGCGTCCTCGTCGACCTCAAACGGGCGGGCGGCGGCCGGCGGCCGGGAGAGGTGTACTTCACCGAGCCGCTGCGCGACGAGCTGGTGCGGACCTTCGCCGCGGGCGAGCAGGCGATCCTCCTGCGCAACCGCCGCGGCTACTCGCCGATGCTCCTCTGCCGGGCCTGCGGCGAGGACTTCCGCTGCGACGACTGCGGCCTGCCGCGGACCTACCACCGGCGCGACGCGGCGCTCGTCTGCCACTACTGCGGCTCCCGGCGCGCCGTGCCGGCGGCGTGCCCGGCCTGCGGGGAGGAGGCGCTCGACCCGATCGGCGCCGGCACCGAGCGGGTCGAGGAGCGGTTCGCCGAGCTCTTCCCCGGCGTACGGGCGGAGGTGCTCGACCGCGACTCGGTGCGGCGGGCGGGCGGCGCCGCGGCGGTCCTCGAGCGGTTCGCCCGCGGCGAGGCGCAGGCGCTGATCGGCACTCAGATGGTGTCCAAGGGGCACCACTTCCCCGGCGTCGCCCTGGCCGCGATGCTCTCCGCCGACTCCTACCTCACCTTCCCCGACTTCCGCGCCGTCGAGCGCACCTACACGCTGCTCACCCAGCTCGCGGGGCGCGCGGGCCGCGGCCAGCGGCCGGGAAAGGTCGTGATCCAGACCTACCACCCGGAGCACTACGCGATCCAGGCCGCGCTGGCGCACGACGACGCGGCCTTCGCCGCCGAGGAGATGCGCTTCCGCCGCGTCTTCCACTACCCGCCCTACACCCGCATGGTCCAGCTCCTCGTCCGCGACGCCGACCGCGCGAAGGCCGAGCGGGCGCTCGCCGAGATCACCGCCCGGCTGCGCGAGCACCCGCTGGCGCAGGGGGTCCGCCTGGCCGGTCCGGCGCCGGCGCCCTTCGAGCGGCTGCGCGGCAAGTGGCGTTTCCAGCTCCTCCTGCGTGCCGTCAACGGCCGCCGCCTCCGCGACCTCGTCGCCGCCATCGTGGCGGACGCGCCGACGGTGGTGGACCTGGTGGTGGACGTCGATCCGCAGCAGCTCCTGTGAGCGACACATTGCACGGGCGGCCGTATCATCCGGCGCATGTCTGCACCCTGGTGGGCACGCCTGGCGTCCCGGCTCGGGCCGCCGGCATTCGCCGCGACCCTGGTACCTGCCTGGCATGGGGCACGACGAGCCGCTGCACGGCGTGCTTCTCGCCGCCGGCGCGCGGCTGATCACGCTCGGCGAGATCGGCGCGCGGCCGCGGCGGACCGCCGGGCCGTCGACGCTGGCCTAACGGAACACGCGGAACCAGGCCGCGAAGGCCTTCCGGACCGTCGGGGTGAGCTTGCCGCGGCGCCACTGGTCGGCGGCGCGCTTGATCGCCTCGGCCTGGGTCGGGTAGGGGTGGATCGTGGCGGCGATCTCCTCCATCCCGACCCCGGCGGTGATCGCCAGGGCGAGCTGGGCGATGGTCTCGCCGGCGTGCTCGGAGACCAGGGTGGCGCCCAGGATGCGGTCCTTACCGCGCTCGAGGTGGACGCGGAGGAAGCCGGAGTCCTCGCCGTCGAGCCGGGCGCGGTCGACGGCGTGGAGGTCGACGGTGATCGTGTCGACCTCGATCCCCCTCTCGCGGGCGTCCTTCTCGTACAGGCCGACGTGGGCGATCTCCGGGCTCGTGTAGGTGACCCACGGGACGACGAGGTCGCTCGCCCGCTTGCGGCCGAGGAAGAGCGCGTTCTGGATCACCAGGCGCGCCTCGGCGTCGGCGACGTGGGTGAACTTGTACTTCGACGAGACGTCGCCGGCGGCGTAGATCCGGCGGTTCGTGGTGCGCAGGCGGTCGTCGACCTCGACCCCCTGCTCGCCGTAGCGGACCCGCGCCCTCTCGAGGTCGAGCCCTTCGAGGTTCGGCTTGCGGCCGACCGAGACGAGGACGTGGTCGGCGTCGACCCGGCCGGTCGTGCCGCCGCGCGCGAAGTGGACGCGGCGGAGACCGTCCGCCGTCCGCTCGACGCGCTCGACGGAGATCCCGAGCTCGAGGACGACCCCCTCGTCGACCAGCGCCTGCTGGACGATCCTCGCCGCGTCGGGGTCTTCGCGGACGAGGACCTGCTCGGCCATCTCGAGGACGGTGACCTCGACCCCGAGCCGCCGGAACGCCTGGGCCAGCTCGCAGCCGATCGGCCCGCCGCCGACGACGGCGAGCCGCCGCGGCCGCTCCCGCAGGTCGAAGACGCTCTCGTTGGTGAGATAGCCGGCCCCCTCGAGGCCGGGGATGGGCGGCGCGGCGGCGCGCGCGCCGGTGGCGATCACCGCACGCCGGAAGTCGAGCCGGGCGTCGCCGACGGCGACCGCGTCGGGGCCGAGGAAGCGGGCGTCGCCGAGGAAGACGTCGACCCCGAGCCCGGTGAAGCGGCGGGCGCTGTCGTGCGACGAGATGCCGGCGCGGATCCGGCGCATCCGCTCGAGCGCGGCGGCGAAGTCGCCGTCGCCGGCGGCCGCCGGGGCGCCGAACCGCTCGGCGGCGGTCCGCGCGTCGTGCCAGCCGCGGGCGGCGCGGATCACCCCCTTCGACGGCACGCAGCCGACGTTGAGGCAGTCGCCGCCCATCAGCGACCGCTCGACGAGCGCCACCTTGGCGCCGAGCCCGGCGGCGCCGGCCGCGGTGACCAGCCCGGCGGTGCCGGCGCCGAGGACGACCAGGTGGTAGCGGCCGGCGGGGCTCGGGTTCGTCCAGTCCGGCGGGTGGACGTTGTCGACGAGCTCGCGGTCCGGGGCGCCCGCGGGCGGGTCGACCGCCCAGGCGGGGTGGCGAAGGGGCTCGCTCACGGCGTCCCCCCTGCCGTCCCCGCGGCCGCCGTCTCTCCCGCCGGCTCCGCCGCCGCCCCCCCGGCCCCGATCCCCGTCTCCCGCGCCAGCGCCTCGCGCGCCTTCTTGGTGATGAACCAGGTCACGGCGACCGTCGCCGCGATCCCGACGCCGAGGAAGGCCCAGTACTCGGCGCCACGGTCGACCTCGGCGCCGCCGGCCACCGCCGCCACGTCGCCGAGGAGCTTGCCGTAGTAGACGTAGAGGAAGGTGCCGGGGAGCATGCCGACGCAGGCGGCGAGGTAGTCGACGAAGCGCACCCTGGTCAGCCCCAGCCCGTAGTTGAGGAGGTTGAACGGGAAGGCGGGCGAGAGCCTGAGCAGGAAGACGATCTTCCTCCCCTCGCGGCCGACCGCGCGGTCGATCGCCGCGAACCGCGGCCGGCCGGCGAGCTTGCGCTCGATCGCCCGGCGCGCCACGTAGCGGGAGACGAGGAACGCCCCGCAGGCGCCGAGCGTGGCGCCGACGAAGACGTAGAGGGTGCCCTGGGCGAGGCCGAAGACGGCGCCGGCCGCGAGGGTGAGGAGCACCCCGGGCACGAACGCCACGGTCGCCACCGCGTAGCCGGCGACGAAGACGACCGGCCCCCAGATCCCGAGCCCGTCGACCCACGCGGCGAAGCGCGGGACCTGCTCGCCGCCGAGCCGCCCGAGCCACCAGAGAAGGCCGAGGGCGGCGAGGGCGGCGAGGGCGTAGAGGAGCTTCCTCCACCACCGCGAAGCGCCGGGGACGGCGGAGGCTGGACCGCCGGCCGGCGCCGCGGCGCCGGTCGAGACGTTCGTCGGAAGCTCGTCGGGGGTCACGGGAAGTCCTTTCCGGAGGGCGTGGGGAGTCGCGCCCGGGGCGGTCTCGCGACACGGTACGGAGACCGCGGTTCACCGACGGAGTGGACCGGCCGGATCTTCTCACGAGCGGGAGCGGCGGGGTGACGCTTTGTTTCCAGCAGGTTGGGCGGAGCGCGCATGGACGGGGTCGCGGCGCCGGCCCGGGAGCGGCGCGTTCCCCGACCCGCTCCCCGGCCTCGGTGCCGCCGGTCGGTCCACCGCCCTCAACCCCTTTGGCCGCCGGGGTTTGACTCCGTCTCGCCGCTCGAAGTGCACGGCGAAACGCGCACGATCGTCAAGATTTCGTGTGCACTTTCTCGGTTTTCGGTTGACTTCGGCGCCGAGATCGCCTCAAGATCCGCGAAACCGACCGCAGAAGGGGGACAGTGGCTTGGACCGGAAAGAGATCCTGAAGACCGTCGACGACGCCGGGGTGCGCTTCCTGCGCCTGCAGTTCACCGACATCATGGGCGTGCTCAAGAACGTCGAGATCCCGCGCAGCCAGTTCCAGAAGGCGCTGGACAACGAGATCATGTTCGACGGCTCGTCGATCCAGGGGTTCACCCGCATCGAGGAGTCGGACATGCTGCTGTTCCCCGACCCCGAGACCTTCCAGGTCAACCCGTGGGCGAACCCGGACGGCTCGAAGGTGGCGCGGCTGATCTGCGACGTCCACCTGCCCGACGGCTCGCCGTTCCCGGGCTGCCCGCGGACGACGCTGAAGCGGCAGGTCGAGCTGGCGAAGAAGCTCGGCTACACGATGGTCGCCGGCCCGGAGGCCGAGTTCTTCCTCTTCCAGCGCGACGCGGCGGGCAACCCGGTGATGGACACCCACGACGTCGGCGGCTACTTCGACCTCACCCCGGTCGACCGCGGCGAGGAGTGCCGGCGCGACATCGTCATGATGCTCGAGGAGATGGGCTTCGAGGTCGAGGCGGCGCACCACGAGGTCGCCTTCGGCCAGCACGAGATCGACTTCAAGTACGCGCCGGCCGTCCAGTGCGCCGACAACGTGGCGACCTTCCGGTTCGTGGTCAAGAAGGTGGCGCTCGACCACGGTCTTCACGCCACCTTCATGCCGAAGCCGATCTACGGCGTCAACGGCTCGGGGATGCACACCCACCAGAGCCTGCTCGACGGCAACGGCAAGAACGCCTTCCACGACCCGGACGCCGAGTGGGAGCTCTCCGCGGTGGCGACCGGCTACATCGGCGGCATCCTCAAGCACGCGACGGCCTTCGTCGCGGTGACCAACCCGCTGGTCAACTCCTACAAGCGGCTGGTGCCCGGCTACGAGGCGCCGATCAACGTCGCCTGGTCGGAGAAGAACCGCAGCCCGCTCGTCCGCGTGCCGGCCAAGCGCGGCATGTCGACCCGCTGCGAGGTGCGCGTGCCCGACCCGGCCTGCAACCCCTACCTGGCCTTCGCCGTGATGCTCGCCGCCGGCCTCGACGGGGTCGAGAAGAAGATGGAGGCGGGCGCGCCGGTCAACAAGAACATCTTCGCGATGAGCCAGCGCGAGAAGAAGCGGCTGAAGATCACCCAGCTCCCGGCGAACCTCTCCGAGGCGCTCGACAACCTGGAGAAGGACCGGGTGATCCAGGACGCCCTCGGCGAGCACATCTACCGGCACTACCTCGACGCCAAGCGGCAGGAGTGGGCCGACTACATCTCGCAGATCCACCCCTGGGAGACGACCCGCTACCTCGGGGAGTACTGAGCCCGGTCTGCCCGGCGGTTGCGGCGGGAGCCGTTCCAGGCTTAAACTCACGCCTGAACCGGTCCGCGCTAACTGCCGATGGTTGCGAAGAAAAAGTGCCGGCGTCCCTGGGGGTGGAGCGTCCCGCTCCTCCTCGCGGCGCTCCTCGCCCTGCCGGCGGAGGGCGCCGCCGCGCGCGACGCGGAGCGGGTCGGTCCGATCGGCCCGGGGATGCGGGCGGTGCTGCGCGGCGGCGAGATCGCGCTCGAGGCCCGGCCCGAGCGGGGCGAGGGCTGGCTCGCCTTCGCCGGCCGGCTGACCGGTGAGACCTCGGTCGCCGACGAGCTCCGCCGGGCCAACGGCGGCCAGGCCCAGCTCCTCTCCGGGCGCTGGTACGGGGTGCCCTACCGGCGGCTCACCCCCGAGCTCCGACACCGCGCCCTGCGCGCCGTCTTCCCCGACGACTGCCTGGGCCCGCACGGCTGGGTGCACCGGGTCGACGGCCGCGGCGGCGCCGGGCTGTGGCAGCTCGCCGAGTGGCTGACCGGCCGCGGCGAGAGCTTCGCCGAGATCCGCGACTTCAACGCCATGGAGGACGAGGGGCTGCGGCCCGACGACCGGCTCGTCGTGCCGACCGGGCTGCTCCCCGCCGCCTTCCGGGCCGGCCGGCCCGACTGCGCCGTCGCGCCGCCGACCGGCGAGCTCGCCTACGAGAGCCGCGGCGGGCGCGACTACGCGGTCTACCGGCTCCGGCGCGGCGAGGCGCTCTACTCGTCGGTCGTCGTCCGCTTCACCGGCCTGACCTCGGCCGCCGACGTCAACGCGCTCGCCGCCGAGATCGCCGCCGACAACGGGATCGCCGACGTCACCGCGATCGCCGCGAACCGGCCGATCCGCATCCCCTTCGACCAGCTCCTCCCCGAGTACCTGCCGGCGAGCCACCCGCGCCGGCTCGCCTACGAGCGCGACCTGTCGGCGGCCGAGGGCTACGACAACACGCTGCTGGCGCGCGGCCTGGCGGGGATCACCGTCATCCTCGACGCCGGGCACGGGGGCGGCGACCCGGGCTCGACCCAGGGGAGCCTGTGGGAGTCGATCTACGTCTACGACGTGATGCTGCGGGTCAAGGAGCTGCTCGAGGCGACGACCGACGCCACCGTGGTGCCGACCGTGCGCGACGGCGGGGCGTTCGCCCGGCTCGAGCGCGACGTCCTGCCGATCTCGCGCGGGCACGCGGTGCTCACCTCGCCGCCCTACCCGATCGCCGACCCGGTGACCGGCGTCCACCTTCGCTGGTACCTGGCCAACAGCGTCCTCGGCCGGGCGGTGGCGGCGCACGGCGACCCGCGCAAGGTGGTCTTCGTGTCGCTCCACGCCGACTCGCTCCACCCGTCGCTGCGCGGCGCGATGGCCTACGTCGCCTCCTCGTCGCTCGCCGCCGGCCGCTACGGCAAGTCGGGCGCCGTCTTCGCCTCCCGCCGCGAGGTCGCCGAGCGCCCGGTCGTCGAGCTCGCCCTCGACGAGCGCCGGCAGAGCGAGGGCCTCTCCCGCGACCTCGCCGAGGAGGTCCTCGCTGCCTTCCGCCGCCGCGGCCTCGCCGTCCACCCCGACAAGCCCGTGCGCGACAAGATCATCCGCCACCGCAGGCCGCCGTTCGTGCCCGCGGTGCTGCGCTACAACGCGGTGCCGGCCAAGCTCCTGCTCGAGGTCTGCAACCTGTCGAACCCCGAGGACCGCCGCCTGATCCAGACCCGCGCCTTCCGCCAACGCGTCGCCGAAGCCACCGTCGAGGCCCTGGTCCGCTACTACGGACGCGCCGCGGACGCACCGGCGGGAGGGGTGGTCGCCGCGGCGGCGCGGTGAGGGCCGGGCGACTGGCGTAGGCTTCCACCCGGTAGGGGAAACCCGGCACGCCGTGCCGCCGTACCGGGAGGTGGCGCCGAACGACCCAACCCGCCCCATGCCCCCCGTCCCCGACAGCCTCGCCGAGAAGCGGCGGATCCTGCAGCTCGAGACGCTGTACGACCTGGCGCTGGCGCTGCACGCCGAGCGGGGGGAGCAGGAGCTGGTGGACGACCTGCTGCAGCGGGTGGTGCCGGTGCTCGACCCGGCGGCGGCGGTGGTGGTCACCCGCGACGCCTACGGCGGGGTGCGGGCGGCGGCGACGGTCGGCTGGGCGCGGCCGCCGGCGGGGGAGGCGCTGCTCGCCGATCCGATCTGGCAGGAGCTGTTGACCGAGGGGCACCTCTTGTCGCGCCGCGACGGGCGGTTCGCCGGCCGGCGGTTCGCGACCTTCGTCGCCACGCCGCTCGCCTACCGCGGGGTGTTCCTCGGCTACCTGGCGGCGGTCGACAAGGAGGTGCGGGGGAGCGTCGAGCCGGCGTTCAGCGAGGACGACCGCCGCTTCCTCGACTCGGTCGCCTCGCTCGCCGGCGTGGCGCTGGACTCGCTGCGCCAGCGCCAGAAGCTGGAGACCGAGAGCGAGCGGCTGGCCGAGGAGAACAAGGCGCTCCGCGGGCGGCTGACCGACGAGGTGGGCGGGCGGCGGATCGTCGCCCGGGCGCCGGCGATGCGGCAGGTGCTCGAGGTGGTCGAGCGGGTCGCGCCGCGCGGGGTGAGCGTGCTGGTGCGCGGCGAGAGCGGCACCGGCAAGGAGCTGGTCGCCAAGCTCCTCCACCTGCTCTCGCGGCGGGAGGGGCCCCTGGTGACTCTCAACTGCGCCGCGCTCCCGGAGTCGCTGCTCGAGAGCGAGCTGTTCGGCATCGAGGGCGGGGTGGCGACCGGGGTGCAGGCGCGGGCCGGCAAGTTCGAGCTGGCCGACGGGGGGACGCTGTTCCTCGACGAGATCGGCGACATGCAGCCGGCGGTGCAGGCGAAGCTCCTGCGCGCGCTCCAGGAGCGCGAGGTGGTGCGGGTGGGCGGGGCGGCCGCGATCCCGGTCGACGTGCGGCTGGTCGCCGCCACCCACCGGGACCTCGAGGAGATGGTGGCCGACGGGTCGTTCCGCGAGGACCTCTACTACCGGCTCAAGGGGGTCGACGTCGAGCTGCCGCCGCTGCGCGACCGGCGCCAGGACGTGCCGCACCTGGTGCGCCACTTCACCGAGACCTTCTGCGAGCGGGAGGGGATCGGGGTGCCGCCGTTCCGTTCCGAGGCGCTCGCCCTGCTGCTCGCCCACGACTACCCCGGCAATGTGCGCGAGCTCCAGAACCTGGTCGAGGGCGCGGTGTCTCTGGCCGAGGGCGAGGTCGACGCGGAGCTCGTCCGCTCACTCCTCGGCACCTCGTCGGCGCAGGGGCCCGAGGCGCTCGACCTGGCGACCGTCGAGAGCCGGCACATCCGCCGGGTGCTCCAGCTCACCGGCGGCAACAAGAGCGCGGCGTCGCGCCTGCTCGGGGTCGACCGGAAGACCCTGCAACGGAAGGGGTTCTAGTGGTCTGAGTCACCCATCCCTTGCCTTGCGCGCAGGGGTCTTGCGGAGTGGATCCAAGGCGCGAGGAGGAGTCGATGCCGTAGCATCGTCAACGACGAG
>Ga0299913_10000253_pt1 | contig 30809 bp, 30 predicted proteins | sample RVTome_9_FD_201360 | JGI IMG/M metagenome (GOLD analysis project Ga0299913, IMG submission 201360) | Soil microbial communities from uranium-contaminated site in the Upper Colorado River Basin, Wyoming, United States - RVT155D38 (version 2) ... | reverse complement strand
AAAGTGAGTATCTCACGGACAAGAGAACGCTTGCCGCGGCGATTCCCCGGTCGGCCGGCTGGGTGGTTGCTCTTTGGCTCCGGGAGAGGGGCTGTCACGGTCTTCCCCCTGACAGGCCGTTTGCGGCAGCCTGCCCGGTGGCAACCGGACTGGTCCCGCCAACTGCCGGAAATGCCGTTCGCGTTCGCACTTCGTGAAGGGGTGTCAGGCTCGGCACAGTCGCGCTGTCACCGGCGGCAAGTTTCGCCGCTACGGCCAATACCGTGGTGGCAATATCGGACTCGACGGCAGCAGTGCTAAGGGATACCCCCAGGTCCAGCAACGCATCATTGAATACCGCGATCTGAACCTGATGACGCGCAGCGATCGCCACGACTTTTTTCAGCACCGGGACACTCAGGATGCGGTTGTCCGGAAAGAGCCAGAACCCGTCGATGTCAGGCGCTATTCTATTGAACAGGTATAGTGTTTCCCGATCTGAACTTGCCGTCCGATAGTGAAACTTCAGCCCTTGTGCTGCGGTTGCCTGTACTGCCTCCGCAATGAGGCCCTGATGGCCTTCGCCCAGTATCGCTCCGACACTCCTGAGCCCTGGATTATGCTGCGTCCACGCGTCAAGCTGGACCGCAAGCGGGGGCATTGATGCAACGCCCTTGACGGGCACCCTCGCAGGATCGGCCGCGGCAAAGTTGAAAACCTGACAGTAGATGACCGGCACGGTTGACCACTGGGCGGCGGCGCGGGTCGCGGGAAGGCCGATTGCAATTACTATCGTGGCCCCGGACTCCGCAATTCCGGCAAATGCTTCCGCGTGTGACTCGCTGTCCGCCAGGTTGTAGACAAGCGGCCCGTCGAGCCTGTTCTGAAGCTCAGTCGCGACACTTTCGAAAGCTGCTGACCGGTCGCTCACGACTATCGTCGCTTTCGGTGAGAATGGCTCTGGCGCCGCGACGTCGCGACGGACCGGCGTCGGCAAGGGTGTCGGTTCAGCAACAACCTTAGGAGCAGGCGAGGGCTCCTCCTGCCCCTCCTGTCCGGCAACGTCCGGAGTCTGGTCCGAAAGAGGAATGCTTGCACAGCCGACCAGTGCTGCGAGGAGACACCCGACGGAGACCCGGATGCCCTGAATCCGGACACGCTGGACAAGGCTCGTATCGGCGCTCGCTGTGGCCTTGGCTTGTCCGGTTGTCTGTGGCATCGCGTCGAAAGCGGCAGCGCCCTGGGGCCGAACTGTGAACCTACCGCGATGCGGAGCAAAGGTCTTTGTGACGCGTCTCAGATTAAGCCTTCATACAAGAAGAATCGTTTCGACGGCATTATGTCGAACCGACCGTTACACGATCCCTCCCCTGACGTTTGCTTTCATAGAGCGCCGCGTCGGCCAGTCCAATAAGATGTTCCGACGAGACGCGATCGCCCGGCTTACGCATTGCTATGCCTATGCTGATCGTTGCGGGCACCGAGCCATCCCGCGTCTGTATCGGCAAGCCCCGCATACCTGCGCAGATGCGCTCGCCGATCGCAACGCATCCTTTTTCGTCTATGTCATGGACGACGATCAGGAACTCTTCGCCACCGTAACGGCAGACTATGTCTTGCGGACGCACCGACGCGACGATCGAAGCCGCGACGCGACGCAGTACCTGATCTCCGACCTGGTGGCCGAATTGATCGTTGACCTGCTTGAAGTTGTCGATATCGGCGAGGCAGATCCCGACGGAATTATCGTATTTGACCGCTTCCTTGAGCGCGGCGTTGAGCAGGTCGGTAGCGCCGCGACGATTCCACAGGCGCGTCAGCGGGTCGAACATCGCCTGGCGGCGGGCCTTGCCCAGCTTCGCCAGCAGGGCTGAGTGGGCGTTGTCCAGTTCCACGGTAAAGAGCTCTCTCTGGGCCATATCGCCGAGGTCCGCGAGAGTCGTAGCAAAGTCCGGATCGGTATCGCGCGGCTCGAGATCCATGACACAGAACGTGCCCACTGTGTTCCGCTCCGAATCCCGGATGGGAAAGCCTGCGTAAAAGCGAATCTTCGGCTTGCCGCATACGACGGGGTTACTCATCATGTACAGGTCGTGGAGCGTATCGGGAACGATGATCTGCTTGCCCTCCCTGATGACCTCTGCGCAAAGACTCTTGCTCATTGGCAGCTCAGTGACGTGCCACCCGGATACCGACTTGAACCATTGCCTGTCACCCTGCACGACGGTGATTGCCGCGATCGGTACGGTGAGTGCGCGTCGCGCGAGGCGTGTAATGCGTTCGAAACGCTCCTCCAAAGGAGTATAGAACGGGTCCAGTGAATGCAGGCTGGCGAGCTTCAGCGTGGCGGTGCTCGCCACCGTACGGCTCAGGGCTGTCTCTTCATCGGACGTAGGCATCGCGCTTGCTCTTTCGAGAGGACCCCTGTACTTATTCGCCTGCCGGACAACATGAAACCTCACCCTTTTAAAGCATATTCTTGCCAAAAGACCGGTACTGGTTCACGTTCGTCGCGGGTTACGCGCCGACCTGGATTGGTCGGGTCTCTTCTCTGTGATGGCGTTCCCGCATCGGACCGAGTGCGTACCGGTATCGAATCACGTTAAGCTACGCGGATGTCTGATCCATTCGAGCAGAGCGCCCTCAGGTATCACAGCTTCCCGACACCCGGCAAGCTCGAGGTCACTTCTACGAAGCCGCTGGCAAACCAGCTGGATCTCGCACAGGCATATTCGCCCGGGGTGGCTCACCCGTGCCTGCGCATCAAGTCGAACCCCGCCGACGCCGCGCTTTATACGACGCGCGCCAACCTCGTGGCCGTAATTTCGAACGGTACGGCCGTGCTCGGTCTCGGGAATATCGGTCCGCTTGCCGCCAAACCCGTCATGGAAGGTAAAGCGGTCATTTTCAAGCGGTTCGCCGGCATAGACGTGTTCGACCTCGAGATTGACGAACAAGAGCCGGACATGCTGGTCGAGGTCATCGCACGCCTCGAACCGACATTCGGCGGAATCAATCTCGAGGACATAAAGGCGCCCGAATGCTTCGAAGTCGAGGAGAAGCTGCGCGCCCGAATGAACATTCCGGTTTTTCACGATGACCAGCATGGGACTGCCATCGTGTGCGCTGCCGCAATCCGGAACGGCCTCAAGCTGATAGACAAGGATATCGAAAGCGTGAAGCTTGTGTCGACGGGCGGCGGCGCGGCAAGTCTCGCCTGCCTCGACCTCCTCGTGAAACTGGGACTTTCCGTCGAAAACACAACGCTGGTTGATCTCCACGGCGTCGTTTATGAAGGCCGTGCTGAGGACATGAACCCGTACAAGGCTCGTTACGCCCGGAGGACCGACCTGCGAACTCTGGATGATGCGATAACGGACGCAGATATTTTTCTCGGCCTCTCCGCACCCGATGTGCTTGGTCCGGACATGGTTCGAAAAATGGCGGACCGACCTCTGATCCTCGCGCTGGCAAATCCGATCCCGGAGATTCTGCCCGAAGTCGCAAGGGAGGCGAGACCGGACGCTATTCTCGCCACTGGGCGCTCGGATTATCCGAACCAGGTCAACAATGTCCTGTGCTTCCCGTTCCTGTTTCGCGGCGCCCTGGACGTTGGCGCAACTACGATCAACCACGAAATGGAAGTGGCATGCGTAGAAGCGATCGCGAACCTGGCCCTTCGCGAGTCGACGGACGAAGTTGCCAATGTCTATCAGGGAGAAGCACTGCGATTCGGTCCCGATTACCTGATACCGAAGCCATTCGATCAACGACTCATGGTTGAGGTATCGTTCGCCGTGGCGAAAGCGGCCATGGACAGCGGAGTCGCCTCCCGGCCGATTCCGGATCTCGACGCATACCGGCAGAAGCTGAAAAGCTTCAGCCACCGCACCGCGCTGTTCATGCAGCCGGTTATCGAGGTTGCCAGAAGGGGCCGCGAGAGGCTCGCTTACGCCGAAGGTGAGAACGAGGCAGTACTGCGCACGGTTCAGGCTGCCGTGGACGATGGGATTGCGACGCCGATTGTGATCGGCCGTGCATCCGTAGTGGCAAACAAGATCCAGGCGCTCGGGTTGCGTTTGCGGAGCGGCATCGATTTCGAACTGGTCGACCCGCAGGACGACCCGAGATACCGCGAGTACTGGCAGTTTTACCATTCACGAGTCGCGCGGAAAGGCGTTTCCGTGGAAGCCGCAAAGGAGACAATGCGAACAAACAGCACGGTCATCGCGGCATGCCTGGTCGCGTTGGGCGGCGCGGATGCGATGCTCTGCGGCACCGTGGGCCGTTTCGACCGTCACCTGCGGCATATCATCGAGATCATTGGCCCGGAGTCCCCCGACCGACGGATCTCCTCGATGAGCGTGCTGATTCTCCCGCAGGGTCCGTTGTTCATCGCGGATGCCCACATCGGAGTGCGCCCGACGGCCGAGGAAATCGTGAATACCGCGCTGGCCAGCGCAGAGCGGATCCGGGCATTCGGAATTACTCCAAGGGTCGCACTGCTGTCACATTCCAATTTCGGCTCGTCGCGAGCGCCCGCAGCGAAAAAGATGCGTCGCGCGGTAAAGATGCTGCATGAATGCGCCCCCGATCTCGAGGTGGATGGCGAAATGCATGCGTCCGCCGCATTGGACAAGGCGGTCAGGGATACGATCAATCCCTTCTCTACTCTCGAAGGTTCCGCGAATCTTCTGATCATGCCGGACCTCGACACGGCGAATATTTCCATGGAACTGACCCGTGCGGTGCACGGCGCCCTCCTGATCGGACCGATCCTGTCCGGGACGGCCAGATCGGCGCATATCGTCACCCCGACAGCCACCGCCAAGGGAATATTCAACATGAGCGCCCTCGCTGTCGCGGATGCATGGCGACTGCAGAATCGGGAGCGTCAAACGGGCTTGTTTCAATCCTGACCGTTACGCCGGGCCGGACTCGCGGGCGCGCGATCCGGCGTAATCAGCCGGGCGCCTCTGTCGAACGTCACGTAAGACCACAACCACTGGATGGCGACGAGCAGCCGACTTCTGGCGCTGATCAGAAAATAGATATGTACGATGCCCCAGAACCACCAGGCGGCCCACCCGGTGACCCGGATCCGGCCGAAATCGACGACCGCCGCGCGCCGCCCGATGGTCGCAAGCTGTCCCGGGTCCCTGTATCGAAACGGCGACGGAGCCATCTGTCGCGAAATTCTTGATGCAATCAGCCTCCCGACGTATGCGCCCTGTTGTTTTGCGACCGGAGCCACTCCGGGCAGCGCTGCACCGGTTGCATGCGGGTAGTTCGCGGCGTCACCTATGACAAACACCCCGTCCTGGCCCGGCACGGCAAAGTCAGCATCGACCATCGTCCTGCCGGCGCGGTCGGCAGGGACACTCAGCCATTGCGCTACCGGCGAGGAAGTGACCCCGGCGGCCCAGATGACCGTCGCGGCTTCGAGCCGCTCTGACCCCAATTCCACGCCGTCGCCGTCGCAGCGCGTCACGGCGGCGCCCAGGCGGACTTCGACCCCGAGCCGCTCGAGGGCACGACGCGCATAGTCGCCAAGGCTCCCGGGAAACGACGGCAGCAAATTCGGACCGGCTTCAACCAGGATTACGCGAGCGGTGCGGAGATCTATACGCCTGAAATCGGCCGCAAGTGCCTTACGGGCGAGCTCGGACATCGTGCCGGCCATCTCGACGCCCGTGGGTCCCCCGCCGACGACGACGAAAGTCAGAAACTTTTGCCGCAACCTGGCATCGTTTACCGCCTCCGCGCGTTCGAAAGCCATGAGAATGCGCCGCCGTATGTGAGTGGCATCAACGATCTGCTTCAACCCCGGGGCATGGCGCGCCCACTCGTCGTGTCCGAAGTAGGAATGGGTGGCGCCGGCCGCCAGGACCAGGTAGTCGAAGGGCTCCGAGCGACTGCCGCAGATTACCTGTCTGTTCCGGACATCAATCCCGGTAACTTCCGCCATGAGAACCCGGGCGTTCCGTTGCCGACGAAGAATGCGCCTGATCGGCCACGCGATGTCCGCGGGGGAGAGCGCGGCGGTCGCGACCTGGTAGAGAAGCGGCTGGAAAAGGTGATGATTTTGCTTATCAATCAATAGGATATCGGCATCGATTCGGTTCATGGCTCGCGCGGCTGCAAGGCCGCCAAATCCTCCCCCGACAATGACAACTCTCGGTTTTGTGCCCATCTTCTTTGGCGGTATCCTCAGTACTCTGACAAGGTCAGAGTACTAGTTGCAATTCCCGCCGAACGCCCGCCGAGAAGTCGCCAATTGCTGCTACTCTATTGGAGACGAGCCTTCGGAATGACCGAGTTTACGCGCTCGCTCCAGCGCCGTCGGGATCCCGAGGGGCGCAACACCAATCAGGAGAAGCTGATGTTCAAGAAAACGCAATCCGAGGAGAAACCCGCCGTTTCCAACCACCCTGCTGCAGCCGACCCGGTAATGGTTCGCACGCGCAGCGTATCTGTTATCGGGCCAACCCTGGTGTTCAAAGGCGAACTCTCCGCCGATGAGGATCTCGTGATACAGGGCACGATCGAAGGCACGATTGCGCATCACAAGAAAAATCTGACCGTCGGCAAGGAAGGTCGGGTGAAGGCCGACATCAATGCGGCGTCCGTCGTAATCGAGGGTCACGTGGACGGAGACATCCATGGCGACGATTTTGTGGAACTTGCAAAAAGCGCCGTCGTGACAGGCAACATATTCTGCGGTCGCATCAAAATGGCGGATGGGGCAAGGTTCAATGGCAGCATCGAGATGGGTAGCCAGCAATCGAGCCAGGCACGCCTGTCCGTCGCCGAGGACCCACTGAGAGAGGTTTCACTCGACTCGGCGAGGGAATCGTCAAGGGATCCTGCGAGGACGCACAAACTTGGGGCATAGCCCTTATCTTGATGACATCGATCTGGATGAAACGGACGATCCGTGGCAGCGCGGCAGCGCCCGTACACCGTCCTGCATCGGATCGACGATGGTGCTGAAAGGCGACTTGTCTCTCGAGGAAGATCTCATCATCGAAGGGCGCTTCGAAGGAAGTATCGTCCAGGGCAACCAGCGCCTTTCGATCGGTGAACATGCCAGGGTAAGGGCGACGATCCAGACCGGTAGCGCCATTATTGCAGGCACCGTGGAAGGCAATATCCGCGGCGGCAGTACCGTCATAGTGAAAAAGTCCGCTCGACTCAACGGCGCCTTGACCGCCGAAAGGTTGTGCCTCGAATCAGGGGCGAACCTTGAGGACGTCATACTTTCCGGCAATATCGCGCGCATCGACGCATCCGATTGACGGCCGGCCTCACCCGCATACCTGAGGGCTCTATTCCGCAATTGCGGAACAGAGCACTAAGCAATTTTTCAACCCGCATGTAAGGTTTACCGCCGAAGCCGATTGGCAACCGGAAAACGGCAGCCATTCGTCGCGCATTCGAAGTTGGCACGGCATTTGCTTTAGGTATTCGCAAAGCGGGCCTCTTTGGCCTGTATCGACAGGAGGTTCTCGTGAAAGTCTTATATTTGCTGGCGTTGTTTCTCGTGGGTGTTGCCACAAGCGCGTGCAATACAACCCGTGGCTTTGGCCAGGACGTCGAGGCTACCGGCGAGGCGATCGAAGAGACCGCTGAAGACGCAAGGGATGATTGAGGAGTCAACCTTAGTTCCTGAATCTTGATTTTATGGGCTGCTCTTGTATTTCTACCGGGCAATGACTGCATTCAGCTCCCCCCAAAGCACCGGTTACCCCGGTATGTAGCAAGAGCAGCTCTTTTTTACATCGACGAAAAGGTTCGTTGAATGATCCATCGGAATGATCTATCGGCGAACGCGTTCGCAGAACTTTTGCAGGCACATGGCACATCGCTTTCCACAGACAACCACTCGGAGGGCTGAAGGAGAATTAAGATGAACTCGGACATAATCGAAGGCAACTGGAAACAGTTGTCTGGAAAGGCAAAACAAAAGTGGGCAAAGCTCACGGACGACGACCTAGATATGATCGACGGAAAGCGTGAGGAACTGGCGGGCAAGATCCAGGAGCGCTACGGAAAATCGCGAGACGACGCGCGCCGTGAAGTCGATGAGTGGCGCAAGTCCCTGTAAGCAGATCCTAAGGAAAGTATGAAAGACAAACCGGCGGGCCGGCAATCCCGCCGGTTTTCTTTTGCACCAGGCGTTGCCGAGTCAGCGATGCGCTGTGGTTAACGGAGCGGAATTGAGCACGGCGGCTGCCAGTGTGTGCAGGGAGATCGGCTTGCGCAGGCAGTCCACCGAGCCCAGGCCGCCGATGTTTCGTCTCAGGTCGCTTAGAGCATAGGCCGTCACAAAGATCACTGCCACTCCGAACCTTTTCTGTAGCAGTCTCGCGACGGCTACCCCGTCGCCCTCCGGTTCGGTTGCCAGCTTCCAGTCGCACACAAGGACCTCCGGGCGAAGTTCGTCGGCCTTCGCCATTGCTTCGGCCGCCGTCCCCGCGGCTTCGACTTCGTGCCCGCAGTTTTGCAAGTAGCGGCGGGTGGCGATCCTTGCCGCATCTTCATCCTCCACGACCAACACCCGCAGCGGGGCATGCGTGGGGTCGATCGTTGGAGTGTGCTCAGTGTGTGCCATAAGAATCCTGCAGTTTATCCCGGCTCTTTAACAGGCTTGTGCAAGAACGGTGCCAGCCCAGAATATTCTATGAGAATTAGTCGATTATGGAGAGGATTGCATGCGGAACATCGGTGCACCAGCAAAGACGCCGGAACCGACCTTCGCTATCTCTCCCTTGCCGACGACGCGCTCCTTTCCGTCAAAGGCCGGCGGAATTATTTACAGATCGATGTAAATAATTCCTTCAATTTCCAGCAATTTCCGGCAGGTGAGCAACCTTGCGGAGCAATTCCGACCCTGTTCCGCGAGCGGGGCGATTGGCACAGCGCTTGCATAGTCGATGAGCAGGGCATCGCGTTGTTCGCCATGCATCCATACACCTAACGGGAGAGTCAACATGATTGGTTGGGCGGTAACTTTTCTGATCATCGCACTTATAGCAGGTGTACTAGGCTTCAGTGGAATAGCCGGCACGGCTGCGAATATTGCCTGGATCCTCTTTGTCGTCGGCCTGGTCCTTGCGGTCGTCATGTTCATTGGCGGCCGACGGCGGCCCCCGATATAGCGGCCGTGACGGCTTCACATATCAGAAGGAGAAACATGAAACTTCACCACTTGCTGCTAGTAGCCTTAGTCGCTGCATTCGGAATCGCCGGATGTGATGTCGATGACGGGCCCGTGGAAGAGACGGGCCAGGCGCTGGACGATGCGGCGGAAGATACGGCCAATGCCGTGGAAGACGCGTGTGAGGATGTCAAGGAGGGTGCAGGAGCGGACGACACCGACTGTTGATCCCAGTCAAAAGTGGCTCTTGATTATTGGATTGGGTGAGTAACGAGTGTGCAAAGCGCGTGATTATGAACTGCATGCTGGCGTCGAGTTGACACGCGCTTGGAATGGGCGGCTGCCGTGCAAGGAGCAAATTCAGACGAATGGGCAAACTGCACGGTGGCCGACCACTCTTATCCAACGACTTGCGAAGTCCAGCGACCTTACATGTCGGTGACCTTGGTAGACATCGACTGCGAGCATCGGGGAGAGACCGCCACAGTCGAACCGTACGGGCAGGGACCTGCGGGAGGCGCAATAATGCGTTTGGCAGCGAGTAAGGTACGGGGATACAAGGTCATCAATTACGACAACGAAGATCTCGGTACCGTCGAGGACTTGATGCTGGACACAGCAACTGGGCGACTCGGATATGCGGTTCTTTCGTTCCTCGGTGTTGCAGGAGGAGAAAAACTACTCCCCGTCCCGATAAAGGCGTTGACCGTAGATGCCGACGGTCAGCGTTTCATGCTCAATGCCGACCGGAACACGTTGAACTTCGCCCCGGCATTCGACCGGAACGACTTGCCCACTGCTGCCTACCCTCGCTGGAAGGCCGGGATCGACAATTACTACCGCTTTTAGGCGTCGGCAACGCGAGCGTCCAAAATTCACGCCAGCCTTACTCGATCAGAACTACGAAGAGCCTATCAATGACATTCCAACTGACTAAACTGCCGTACGATCGCGATGCTCTCGAGCCGCATATTTCTGCCAGGACGCTGGACTATCACTATGGCAAACATCACAAAGGCTACGTTGACAAGCTGAACCAGAACGTCGCCGGAACGAACTACGAAGATATGGTCCTGGAGGATGTAGTACGGACCTCGTTCAGGAAGAAGGACACGTCCGTATACAACAATGCCTCCCAAGCGTGGAACCATACCTTTCTCTGGGACAGCATGAAGCCGAATGGAGGGGGCCGTCCGACCGGCGCCCTTACCGGTCTGATCAATGAGCAGTTCGGCGGCCTCGACGGGTTTCACAACGAATTCAAGGAGTCGGCAACGGGCCAATTCGGTAGTGGGTGGACCTGGCTGGTTGCCGATGACGATACGCTGGCGATCGTCTCCACACCGGACGCGGATTCGCCGCTTACGACGGACACCATGCCGCTGCTGACTCTCGATGTATGGGAACACGCGTATTATCTGGACTACCAGAACAGCCGCGAAGAGTACGTAGATGCGTTTCTGGAGAACCTGATCAACTGGGACTTCGCCCAGGCGAATCTCGAAGCTCTCGATGCGCAAAGCCGGCTGAGTGCATCCAGATGAGAGACAGCCGACAATCGATTTGCGCCGGTCAGTCTTTTTCCAGGAGCGCGTGAGTGTTCTGGGTAATTGCGCTGCACTGACGGCACTGTGACATGATGATCCCGAGTGCGTCGCCGATCATCTCGCTATTGTTCTGCTCCAGATACATTTTCGCCAGTTCGGCCTGCATCGAGATGGAGTTCAGCGCGTTATTCATCTTGTGAAGCGCTTCCTTAAGGCGTCCTTTTTCTGACTCGTCCAGCGGCATTCGATTACACCCGATCCTCTTCGTACTCGACCAGACGGTTGTAGAGCGTCTTGAGGCTGATTCCCAGCGCCTCCGCGGTCAATTTCTTGTTGCCGTCGAAGTGATCGAGCGTCTTCTCGATCAGGGTCTTTTCTACGTCTTTGATGGACATGCCGGCGCGCAGTCCCTGCACGTCGTCGGCCCACCTGGGCGGGCGGTCGAAATTATCCGGCAGAGTGTCGACCGTGTCTTTACCGCGATTGAGAATGGCCGCACGCAGGACCGTATGCTTGAGTTCCCGGATATTTCCCGGCCAGTGGTAGCTTTCGAGCTTCGCCAGCAGGCGGGGCGAAAATTTCGCCGGGGTACCATGCTCTTTCGCATACACTTCGAGAAAATAGTTTACCAGTAAAGAGATGTCGCCCTCGCGTTCACGAAGAGGGGGGACGTGGATAGGCAAAACCATGAGGCGGAAGAACAGATCCTCGCGAAATTTGCCTTCGGTCACTTCCTTTTCGAGATCCTTGTTTGTCGCCGCGATGATTCGTGCCGTCATGGGAATCTCTTTCTCGCCGCCCACTCGCACGATGGAACCCGTTTCAAGAACGCGCAGCAAGGCAACTTGCTGATCGAGCGGCAACTCGCCAATCTCATCCAGAAAAACGGTGCCATTCCTGGCGCGCTCGAAGATTCCGACCCGCTTCGCGCCAGCGCCCGTGAAGCTCCCCTTTTCATGACCAAACAATTCGCTGGCGACGAGTTCGCGGGGGATCGCTCCACAGTTCACGGGCACGAATTTCGCATCGGTATTGCAGGCATTGTGCAACGCCTGCGCGACCAGATCTTTCCCGGTCCCGCTTTCGCCCGTAATCAGAACCGTAACGTCAGTCGGACCGTACTCGGTAATGGATTTGATCAAGGACTTCATCGCCGGCGATTCGCCGATCATGTTCGCCGGTCTTATAGCGTCAATGGACCGGACTCGGCGGGTCGGCTTGTCCACCGCCGCCGACTCGATGCTCCTGATCAACTGGTTCTTGTCGAGCGGCTTTACCAGATAGTCGACAACGCGACCCCTGACAGCCCGTATCGCCGACTCTATCGAAGGATGACCGGTAATGATCACCGCCTTCGGACCGTCGTCCTTGATCAGTTCCAGGCCGCTGCCGTCAGGCAGGGACAGGTCGACGAACAGCATGTCGAACGACTCACGCCGCAGCGCGCCGCTGGCCTCGGCGACGCTGCCAACGGTGGATACATCATGGTGTTCTGCTCGAAGCAGGGTCTGGGTCGCCGACGTGAAATCGGTGTCGTCGTCAACAAGTAGAATTCGCGCCATATTTATCGTCGTTGGGGTTGTGGCCGGCCATCAGCCCGGCGGGCTCCCGGCCACCGGAGCGCACAGTATACGGTAACAGCAAGGAATTTGGCGTCATGGTGAAATGACTGCTACGGTCCACGTCCGGGTAGATGACACTCAGCTGGCAGACTGTGCCCGGTCGGGTCCCGTACAATTGGCCGCTCGCTCAGGCGTTCTGGAGGAGCCCGACGACCGCCGGCCTGCTCCCTTACACGGACTGAAGTTTCACCCTGCCGGGCCGTCGGATTGGCCCCGCTTCGTGTTCTGCATTCATGTCGGGATGATACATCGCCCAGCGATTTCTGCCGTTTCGCTTGGCGTCGTACAGGGCGACGTCCGACTTCTGCATCCACTCCCGGGTCGTGCCCGCATGGTCGGGCATCAGGGCTACACCGATGCTGATGCTTGCCATTACATCGGTATTCACGCGAAACGGCGCCGAAAAGCTATTGAGCATTTTCCTGGCGATGACGGGGATGTTTTCCGGGCTGGTGAAACCGTTCAAAACCACCCAGAACTCATCGCCACCAGCGCGGCCGACAACGTCGTTCTCGCGAATGCAGTGGGCGATACGCCGGCAACCCTGACGCAGTATCAGGTCTCCTATCGGGTGTCCGTACGTATCGTTTATTTCCTTGAAGTGGTCGATGTCGATGGTCATCAGGGCCGCCGGAATTTTGAGGCGCACGGCAATATCATTTGATTCCCGGATTGCACTCAGCAGACCCCGACGGTTCAGCGCGCCCGTAAGCTGATCGATGCAGGCGATTCGCTTGAGCCTCTGTTCGCGGTCATAGCGCTCACGTGCAAGTCGAATTGTCCTGAAAATCCGGTCTGGTGTCGCTTCGCTTTTCGGAATGTAGTCCTGGATACCCAGACGAATCAGACTTAGCGCCGTATCAGACGAGCTGTCTCCGGTGATTACGACAATCACAAGATCCGGGTTGATGATTTTGAGTTTGGTCGGCGCCTCGATTCCCGCCGCGTCCGGTAACCCGAGATCAACCAACGCGACGTCAATTCTCGGCCCGTTCTGCAACAGTTCCTGTGCTGATCGCAGGTCCGCGGCACGATAAACGCAGATGCGTGAATCGAGCATCGCCAGCGCGCGCGACAATCCTTCGGCGACCACATCGTTGTCTTCGACAATCAGAATTTGCATAGCTTCCTGCTCGTCCGTCGCTTTAGCCATTCCAGCGGTCACAGCTGTGTCCTTTCAACGAAAGGGACTGCCGGCTTGTTGCACCGGTGCATATGGCACCGGCGGCGGTGGGTTCTGCGACAGTCTCGAGGTCTGTCCTCTCTCGACATCGGCTGCAAGTCCTGTGCCAGTTGGCGGAGAAATTGAGCAAGCGAAGGCACCTGCAGCGGAGCTGCCGTGCGCCTCGTGCTTCTGGTATGGGATTTGCATCGCAAGGTGATGGATCCTCGAGCCGGCGAGGGCGACGCCAACCCTGGCTCTCGCCCCTGATCGATATGTCGCGATAGTAGTCGATTTCGCGAGAGTGGCAACACGTCAGCAAAATGCGACACGAGATATGCGCGGCAAAAAGCCTTTCCGGGGAAACTTGTTGCGAAATTACGTCAAGACCGGTTGATGGGAAGAATCTTTACAAACGACTAGCAATTCTTACAACGAATCGTAAAGGAGTACCGGTATGGAAGGTATCAACAACGAGTGGGGGCTGCCAATGACCGTGCTGGCGTTGCTCTCGGTGCTCGCAATCTTTGGCGCGGCACTCTGGTTCATTCTTTCCGCCACGGAAATCAACAGGAGATTTCGCTGGTTTCAGATCATCGGACGTCGTGCACGGCAGGAGCGCTGCGAGGAAGCTCGCGAATGGAATCAACGCGCTAAACGTCCGAGATAGCAGCGGACTTCGGTCGCAGGCGTGACGGCGCCTATTCCGGGTATATATAGATATAGAACAGACTACCGGACCCGCAACACCCTGCGTCGTCCATGTCACCGCCTGCCTGGAGTACAGCCCTACGTGGAGTACAGCCGATCGAACCTAGTACCCTAGATGTCTCTTCGTTCCCATCTTCTGCTGCTGACCCTCGTCGCGCTGCTGCCGCTTGCCGTTTTCGGCGCGGGCGCAACGTTGTGGGCGGCGGATCGCGAGCGCGCGGCATTCGAAGAAGGGGCGCGGCAACGGACTCTCGCGCTGCTGACCGCTGTCGACACTGAACTCAACGGCCATGTGGAGACGTTACGCGCACTGGCCAGTTCCTACGGCCTGCAGACCGGCAACCTCGCCTCGTTTCACCGCCAGGCGTTGCGCCTGCTGGCTACGCAAGATAATTGGCGCAGTATTGTCCTGGCCCTGCCATCAGGGCAGCGCGTTCTTGATACGTCGCTGCCCTTCGGTTCCCCGCTGTCGGTGATGGATCGCACGGGATTTGACGAGACTCTCGCCCGTAACGAGCCGACGATCGGGAATCTGTCACCACAGGAGTCTGAATACCGATTCTCCGTGCTGCTGCCGGTTCAATCCGGAGACGTGGCATATGTACTTATGGTGATTGTCGATCCCACCACCCTCCTCCGCCTGCTTACAGCGCAGCGCCTGCCAGGCGACTGGGTTGGCACCGTGCTCGACGCCAACTCCAGGGTTGTCGCGCGGACGTTCAACCCGGAGGCCACGCTCGGCAAACCCGCTTCCCGATCGCTGCAAGATGTGCTTGCGACATCCGCGGAGGGCTGGTTCCGCGGCTCCACCATCGAAGGTGCCGACGTTTACGCGTCCTTTCATCAGTCCCCGACAACAGGCTGGACCGTTGCCGTCGGAATTCCGGCCGCCGTCGTCGAAGCCATCAGAAGCGACGTCATTCGGCTCCTTGCCATAGGGCTGGCTTTCGCGACCGGCCTCGCTCTCCTGCTCGCGGCCTTGTACAGCAGGCGAATTTCGAGGCCCATCAAGGCTCTCGCGAGATCTGCGAAGGCAATCGGCTGGGGAGCGCCGGTCTGTCCGCCCACCGACGCACCCGTACGCGAAGTACGCGATGTCAGCCGCGCACTCCTCGCTTCCGCGCAGGGCTTCAACGAGCGTGAGGAGAAGCTTCGCGCCGCGGACCAGGCGAAAGACGAATTCCTTGCGATGCTCGGACATGAGCTGCGCAACCCCCTCGGGGCGCTATCGTCCGCTACGCAGGTGCTGAACGTCGCCGGCTACGGCGACAAGGATGCCAAAGACGCAATCTCCATTCTCTCGCGCCAGGTCGAACGCATGGCCAGGTTGGTGGACGATCTTCTGGACGTCGGCGGTGTCATCTCCGGCAAAGTTCGTTTGCAGCCAGCGCCATTGGATTTTCAGCGCGTCGTCACGCAAGTCGCGCAGAATCTTCGCCGTGCGTCGGTGCTGAAAGGTCGTGAAGTGACTGTCGAAGCGGAACCCGTGTGGATTGACGGCGACGAAACGCGCGTGGAGCAGATCGTGTTCAACGTTCTGGAAAATGCCGGCAAATACACACCTGTCGGCGGAAAGATATCCATACGACTGTACAGGCAAGCCGGGAAGGCCGTGCTGGAAGTGACAGACACGGGCATAGGCATGTCTCCGGAGCTCCTGCCGCGAGTGTTCGATCTCTTTGCGCAGGGCCAACGATCCATCGACCGCAATGCCAGCGGCCTGGGGATCGGTCTGACATTGGTCAAGCGTCTGACCGAGTTGCACGGCGGAACGGTGACCGCCGTAAGCGAGGGGTTGGATCGCGGTTCGCACTTCACCCTGACGCTACCGGCAATCGAGATGCCTGATCATGCATTGCGCCAGCGGCGTGGGCCGCTCCATATCCGCGAACTGCGCAAGGTCCTGCTCATCGAAGACAATGAAGACGCGCGCCACTCGATGATGACCGTGTTGCGGCATTACGGTTACAGGGCTTTCGAAGCGGCAGATGGATTTGAGGGCCTTGCAACCGCAGACGAATTGCAGCCGGATGCCGCGATCATCGATATTGGCCTTCCGCAGTACGATGGGTACGAGGTCGCAAAACGGCTACGGGCGGGGCCGGGACGGGGCTCGGAGATGTTGCTCATTGCTCTGACCGGCTATGGCGGCCTGGAAGCGCGGCAAAAGGCAAAGGATGCAGGCTTCGACGAGTACCTGGTCAAGCCCGTTTCGCCGAGGGAGCTGGCCGAACTGATCGAGCTACGGCTCGACGCCCGTTGACCAGGTGCACCCTATCGTCTGACAATCCGCGATCCCGAATTCCGGTCTTCAGAGTAGAGCCCTTTGCTCAAGCGCGTCATCACATCCTTACTGCTCGCAGGAATCGTCGCGCTGCTGACCGTAGTAACGTGGAAGGCCATTCGGGACCAGCAACGCTTTCAGGTGGCGCAGATTGCCGAAGCAGAGTCCTACGCTGCCCGCAGTCAGTTGGTCCGCAACGTCGACACGATGTTGCGGGCACTCGGTGACATCAAGGAGTACTGGCTTCTCCATGGTCACCTTCCACGAGAACAGTGGGCCTCCGCCGCCGGAATCGAACTGGCGATCTTTACGGGAATCGATCTGGTCCTGTGGAGCGACCCGGCCCGCGGCGTTCGCTACGCTCGGAGCACCGAGAACCCGGTCCTGGACTATCGGCCAAGCGACGAGGAATGGCGGGCGATGCAGACGCTCGATGCCAAAGCGCGGCTGGTAAACGGGGATGCGATCCTGGGACCGTACGTCGACGATGCGGGCCGCACTACCTTCGAAATCTATATGGCGGCACCCGGCTCAACAGGGGATGGTGCGCGCCTTGTTGCCGTTGTCGATGCCGCCAGGAGCTTCGGCCACTGGCTGGCCGACGAGTCGCCCGGCTATGCCATTTCCGTTTTCTGGAACGACGTACTGTTACACAAGCAGGGTAAGGCCGCGATCGGATTGCCCGAGAACTGGACCCGTAAGGGCATGATTCGCACGTCCCTCGGAGCCGTGTGGCGGGTGGTGCACGAGCCGACCGAAGAGCTTGCTCGCGCTCACGATGGCCCGGCTATCAACGTGGTACTGTGGACCGGGCTCGCAATCGCCATGCTGACCGGCCTGCTGGGATTCGAAAACGACAGGGCGCGATCACGCGCGCGCGAAGCCGAGGCGGCGGAACGAAAACTGGCCGACCTGAACCGGAGCCTCGAGCAACAGATTGCAGATCGGACGAGCGAACTTGCGGACCGTACGGCAGACCTCGAAACTATTACCGATTCGGTGGCGCATGATCTGCGAAACCCCCTCAACGCCATTTCCGTAAATACACAGCTTATGGAGCAGCAGTTTGGCGCCGTAATTGGCGAGGAAGGGAGCGCGGCCCTGAAAAGGACATCATCCAGCGTCAAGCGGATGACGGAAATTCTCGATCGCCTGCTCGGCTTGTCGGTCGTGTCTCAATCGATCTTCCGCAGGCAACCGATAAACTTGCGAGAGATCGTCGTCGACGTTTTCAACGAACTGAACTCGACGGAACAGGCGCCGACCATCGAACTGATTGTCGGTGACCTGCCACGGGTAAACGCGGACGCCGTCCTGGTCAGGACGCTTATCGTGAATCTTCTCAGTAACGCGATCAAGTACACCCGCGAAAAGCGTAATCGATGCATCGAGGTCGAGTCCGACACACTTGACGGCGTCTCGTGCTACTGCGTGCGAGACAACGGCATCGGCTTCGATCCGGGATCGGCGGAACGCATGTTTCGCGCTTTCGAGCGGCTTGACTCCAACGGCGAAAGTGACGGCCTGGGGCTCGGGTTGGACATCGTCGCCCGGGTGGTCAGACGGCACGACGGGAGAATCTGGGCGGAAGGCAAGCCAGGTGAAGGTGCGTCGATATACTTCACCCTCGAACCCTCGCGCCTATAACCCGGATATCTCACCGATTTCGCATGCTCTCGCTTGGCCCTTTGCCCGAGATTCCCGCGAATCGGTGAGATATCCGGGTTAATGAAGCGCCGCAATCGAATCAGGTCGACTGCGCGTCGGCCGGGGCCGATACGGACTCGGACAGGCCGGCATCGTCGTCCTTTGAGTCATTCAGAAAATCCATCAACGAACGTGCGGCCAATGCGGTCCCGAGTCTGATTGCAGTATCGCCGAGAGGTCCGTGGGCCAGGTTGTATACGATCCCTCTCTCCTCCTTCGCGGTGCGTTCGCCGTCATCTGCGGCCTGAGACCCGTGTGTTTCTCCACGGCTCCTCGCGGTGCCTGCCATGAAGCCAAGCGAGAAAGAGATGGCAAGCCCCGCCGGCGAGCCGACTCTCCGGCGGACAATCGCGAGCAATCGATGAGAGTGCGTTCTGAACGTCAGCCATTCATTCCGGGCGTCGGCCTCCGCAGCATCCGCCCGCTGTTTCAGGCGATCGATCTTCACCGTGACTCCGGAAACACGAGCCCAAGCGTCCGGGCGAATCCAATGTTGCGCAGCAGACTCCGGCTCCATAGAAACAGCACCACGACGACCGCAACGTTGAGCAAACCGGCGAGCAGGAATGCCGCGACGAGCGACAAGCCGTGCCCGACCGCAAACCATATGGCGGCAGCGATCAGACAGAGCCAGGCCGCTACGACAAGAAGCAGGCTAATCACGGCCGCAGCGGCCATCGCCATCAGAGACGCAAGGCTGAGCTCCGCCTCGGTAGATGCCGTTGCCGCGACGTTGCGCAAATGCGCAGCGACCGCACCCACGGCGGCTTGTGCCTCGAGGCGCAGCGAGTCTGTACCTTCGTCGGACACGCCGTCTGCACTGGTCGGGGCCGAGGGCGCCGCCGCGGCGTCACCGTCAGGGTCGTGCATCAGCGTACTGGTCCTTTGAGCACTTACTTGCTAAGTATGCGCGAGACGACCAGACCGGCCGCAAATGCAATAGCGGCGGCAGCAAGTGGATTGTCCTGCGTGTACTGTCGCATGTGATCGATTGCCCTCTCCGTTGACGCTCGCGCCTCAGCGGACTTTTCCCGCAGTTGTCGTTCACTCGCAGCGGCCCCTTCGCGAATCCGCTCTTCTGCTTTCGCCGCACCCTCCGCGGCTCGGTCGACAGCGCCATGCGCGGCATCTGCAACCGTATCCGTAGTCGGCGTGCCTGTCCTCCCTGGCTCCGATGAATTACTTGCTTTGGTGGGATCTGCTTTCATTGATCTGTCGCTCCTGGGTTTGGTACACCATTTGGGTCACGAATGCGACCGTGGCTCTTCCTGTCAAAGCAACTTTCATGCCATCAGTCGGATGACCTCTGAGGCAGTATACATGCCGGCTTCGCACGGTACGTCCGAAGGTTCACTGGCCGGGCCTGGTAAACAATGCATCTCCGGCATGAAAAGGTTGCCGGTAGAGGACTTTGGCCGCTGGCGGAACCGTGGTCAGCGTCGAAACAGACTGGCCAGCGGTCGGAATGCGGGTACATGCGAGAACACGATCTTCGTACTCACGAGGATTGGCACCGCGACCAGCGCACCGGCCAGTCCCCACATGTACGCCCAGAATATGACCGCAAAAAGCACGATTACCGGGCTCAGGTTGAGCTGTCTTCCGATCAGCATCGGCGTAACGAGCTGTCCCTCCAGAATGGTCAACGCCAGAAAGCAGCCAGGAACCAGCATCGCATCTCCGAGGGTATCGAATGTGAGTAGCCCCACCGCTGTGAGCATGACGGTCATCGCGGCAGCGCCGGCATAGGGCACGAAGTTTGCGATGCCGGCCAACGCTCCCCACAAGAGGTAATTGGGAACGCCGAGTAACCAGAAAATGAAGCTCGCAAGGGCACCCAGGCAAAGATTAATAACGGATATGACACCGAGAAATCTCGATATCTCGGCCTGGATGCTTCTCGCGATCCGCACGAGTCGTCTTTGCTCCGCAAAATCGCGACCAAGTCGGGCAATCTTCTGCTGCAGACGCTCACCGAATGTCAGAAAGAAAAACGTAAGAAACACGATGACACCGGTCGAGACGAGTGCTGACGCCAGATACGCCAGAATGCCATCGATCAGACCACCGTCCGCTACCATTATCTCCGCCTGATCCTCGCTCTCTGGTCTCGCAATGCTTTCGACCTCGCTGGCTGCCTGCTCGATTTTTGCGAATGGCTCGCTGAGCGGCAAAAGCTTCTCCCGCATCGAGGGGATGAGCTCCGGAATGTCTTCCATCCACTGTGCCGCCGGTGCAATCGAGTAGAGAACGCCATAGGACAGAACCACGAGCACAAGCGTGACAACGATGCCCGAGGCGAGGGCCCGCGGGACATGGTATCTCCCGAGGAGCAGAACGAGTGGCATCAGGAGAAAATAAAAGAAAAGCGACAGCGCCAATGTCACCATCAGCGACTTCGCCAGTTTCAGAATGAGCATTACCGCCAGGAACAACAGGCAGTTCAATGCGAAAGAACGTGTGGGCACCGGCGGTGCGGATAACGGAGCTCTTTCCGTGTCAGCAGTTGCCATTACCGCATTCGCCGACGGAATGCGGCGCTGCAAGAACGAGAACAGGTCGGACCAGAGAAGGTCGGATATTGCTCATAAATCGTCGTCCGCCGCTACGCTCCGGCCAACATTTGCGAACCGGGCGGGAAACGGGTGATCTCCGGCGGCAGGACAAACAACGCAGGGCGGTGCGACGCAGCCCGAGGCTGCGTCGCATCTCGCTTACTCTACAGGATCTGCCGCCTCGCCAAACTGGGCAGGGTCGTACTCCGGCTGCGCTTCCAGGGTCTCCCTCGTAAGATTGCTCTGAACACGACCGTCGTCGGTGAGCTGCAACTGGTCGAAGGAAACGGCGACGCTTTTCTCACCAACGCCAAGGAAGCCTCCGACGTCGATCACCGCGAGCTGCATTTCACTGCTGGTGTCCACGACGACGTCGTCGATCTGCCCGATTTCCTCTCCCTGCTGGTTCACGACCGCTTTGCCGACGATCTCCTCGGCGCCTAAAGTGTCGAGGCTGTCCATCGCACTGTCCTGCGGATTCGCGAAGGAGGGGTCCTGCTGCTGCTGGGCCAGTTGCGGGTTCTCCCGCATCCTGTCCTCAGCCTGCATTTGCCGGTCCGCCATCGTGTCAGTCGCGCGGTCCGTGTCTTCCGTATCGTACATGGCCGAGCTTTCCGGCTCTGGCGTACCCGGGTCACCCGGATCGCCGGCATCACACCCCGCGATGCCGACGACGAACAACGCGCCGCTCGCCAGGATTGCAAGATAAGATCTGTTGTCCATGTTCTACTCCCGTTGCTGATTACGTTGCCGGCATGTCTGCCTGCCATAGACATGCAAGCAATTACCATGCCAGCCGCTTCGGAGCCGTCAGGCGCCGCCCCTCCCGCGCGCAGCCCGACGCCCGGGTTCGCAGCGACCAGGGACGGTCTGTACAACCTGCGCCGCGGGCATGTAATTCTTGCAAGGAGGAACAAGAAGTGTTGCCGGGCAGCGACGCCCAGCGAAAAGGAATCGGATCAGCGGCAGTCCGGCCGTAATCCGCCCGCCCGCGCCTGCTCTGCCAACGGCAGAACGTCGGGAATGTGTTGCTGCAACGAACGTATCCGGCTCTCACCGGAGGGATGCGTCGAAAGGAATTCCGGAGGCCCACCGCCGCCGGCCGCGTTCATGTTCTGCCACAGGTCGACGCTTTGCCGCGGATCGAAACCGGCCCTCGCCATCAACTCCAGGCCCACGATATCCGCCTCGCTTTCCTGCCTGCGGCCAAAGGGCAGCAACACTCCGACCTGCGCGCCGACGCCCAACAGCCCGAAGAGGGTCTGTTTCGCAGGTGTGCTCTGTCCCGCCAGGACGCTTGCAAGCTCGAGGCCGGTACTCGTCGCATATTGCGTCGAGATCCGCTCATTGCTGTGGCGGGACAATACGTGCGCTATTTCATGAGCGACAACGGTCGCGAGCTGGTCCTGGTTTTCAGCCACGGCGAGCAGACCCTGGTACACGCCGATCTTTCCGCCAGGAAGTGCGAACGCGTTGATCTGGTCATCGGCGAAAACGGTCACTTCCCACTGCTGCGGCTGAATGGCGGAACCCGCGGGCAAGGCCGCGGTCAGCGCGTTCGCCACGCAACTGACGTACCGACTCGCTCCCGAATCCCTGGTGACGGGAGTGCTGCTCTTCAGTTCCTGGTAAGCCGTAACGCCCATCTGCGCGACCTGGTCGTCCGGGAAGAGGATGAGTTGGTCGCGGCCCGTTGGAGAGGTGGCGCATGCGGTCAGGGCTGCGGCCGTCGCAAAGAGGATAACTCGCCGGCGGAGTCGAAGGAGCTTTGCGCGGCCCACGTACGCGCGCTCCAGAAACGTTTGAGCGTTACTCGCCTCGCCAGCCATGCGACCCATGCAGCACCCCGATCAATGACGCGAACCCGGACCTCCGGCCCCGAACCTCTCCTCTATTTTGCCGGACGGCGGTCCTCTTGGCCGGCAATCTTTCCACCTCAATGCATGTAACGCTGCGCAACCTCCGGAACGACCGTTCCATCGCTGTCGCTGGCGAGAGATCGATCGCGTGTCCCCGACCCGGGCGAGCGCCGTTCCCTTCGTCCGGTTGCCTTGCGCTGCGTACTGGCTCTGGCGAGCTCGGTCCGAATCTGTCGCTCCAGATCCAGCAGATGTTCCAGGATGGCAGACTTCCGTACCTTGTCAACACGCTTCACCATCGTTCGCTCCTTTCCGATTTACTGCGTTGGAAGGAGCAATAACTGTGCCACCTGGGCGTGAGACGCGCCGGCCGTTGCAGCCGCGCAATTCGCGGCGGCATTGCAAAAAATGCACCTTGCGGGTAATCCTTGCAAGTCGTCGCATCCGTGCGACAGGAGGGCGGTGATGCGCGGGTGCAACCGGAATCAGCCCGGAAACGCGACGGTCGAAGTGGCGTCGATCCCGGTGGTGCGAACGGGTTTCCATACGAGACGAAAATCGAGGCCGTTTTGGCGATCGTCTGAGGAGTATGATTCCGTGTGCGCGGCGATCCGGTTTATTTTGTCCTGGATCGCGTTTATTTTGATTGAAGGCAATGCATACTGGTCGAAAAATCCGCTGGACGAATCTGGTCGCGGTGCTCGTCAGCGCCGTTGCCGGCGCTGACGCGCAAAATGGCGCTCACGTCGGCAACGAATCCTCGGAGTCGCCCGAATTCGACTGGTCCGAGTTGATGCAGGCTCCGCCGGCATCCGCCAATCAGCAGCAGCGGGACGAATTCGCCGCGTATGCCGAGGCGCTCGCGAATGAAGCTTTTTCAGAAGCGGAAATTGCCGCCAAACAGATGGTCGAGCACGTCGATGCGGATGCAGCGGACGCCGTCGTGGCTCGCGCACGCGCGTTACACAATCTCGCTATTGCACAGCAATACAAGGGCAGTCACGCATCTGCCATGCAAAATTATTCGACGGCGCTCGAACTCACCGCGAGCGAAGACGACAGGTTAAGTCCGTCGCTCATACTACCGTTGCGCGGCCTCGCGAGCGCATACCTCGAAACCGGGCGGCCCGATGACGCGTTGGCGACCTATGAGCGGGCGTTGCACGTCAGCAATGTCAACTACGGTCCACACAGCTTCAGACAAGTGCCCGTGCTGCAATCCCAGATGCAATTCTATCTCGACCTGGAGGATCCCGCGTCCGCCTTGACAGTGCTCGAGCGCATCACAATGCTGTACGCGCGAGAATACGCGTGGAATTCTGCGGAAATGCTGCCGGCCCTGTACCAGGAGGCGGAACTGTACGATCAGCTCGACATGTACGAATCTGCGCGCAAGACGTGGCGGCATATTCTGAACATTCAAAAGGAACATCTGGCAGAAAACGACCTGGCGTTGATCGAGCCCAATATCAGAATCGCGAAATATTACGTCCGTATTCTGCACGGGGACAGTTTTCGTTACGTGGCCTCTTCACCGGCCGAGAAACATCTCGAGCAAGCCCTGTGGATCGCCGAAAACAGTCCTGGCAGTAACTGGGAGGTAAGGAAAGACTGCCTGTTGTCGCTCGCGGATTTTTACACGGTGTTCGATCTGAAAGGACGCGCGCGCCGTTACTACACGGCGGCGTGGGAGCTTTTATCCTCGGCTGACGAATACCTGGCCGCCCGGGCGGAAAATCTCGAGCAGCCGGTGCCGCTCCTGCAGCCGCAGCCGGACCCTTATGCCAATTTCGAATATCGCTCCGATCGCGACAGTGTGGCGCCAGAGGACTACCTTGTAGGTGAGGTGCTGATGGCCTTTACCGTTACCGATGAGGGACGCACGACTGACCACCGCTTCGTGGAGGCGAACCCGCCCGGTTTTGCCCACATGGAAAGAAGAGTGCGTAATGCAGTCAAGGGGTTCGTATACCGCCCGCGGTACGAGCATGGCCAGGCAGCCGAAACGGCCGATCAGTATTACCGAGCCCGCTATTACTACCTGCCCTCGGACTACGAAGCATCGCTGGCCAAATCCGCAGGGCGGGTCGGCCCGAGGCGCGGCAAAGAACAATAATCGGCAATGCAAGTCCCGCTAATCGCTATCCGGCACCGTCCTGCGTACCAAGTGTTGGGCAATCACAACACTGAAGCCGATATGTTCTTTTTTCATAAGAAGGTGTACATTAGGCGCCACACGACTGTAATCGCAGGTAGTCTTTTGCGATAAAGCAACACTCCGGCTAAAACCAAGAAAGCTCCGGTAAACGGCTCAGCTAAACTTTGGGGGTTAATGATATGAGTATATGGAACAGCGGGTCACGCTTATTGCGCGCGTGGCCGGTGTTGGCAGGTCTTTTCCTCTTTGTCGCTCCATTGCAGGCACAGGATGTCGGCGAGGAGCAGGAAGAACGGATCGAGGAAATCACCGTAACGGGTTCCCGTATTGCGCGGGACGAGTTCTCGACCACCACACCAATACAGGTCCTCAATACCGAGGCAGCGCAGCGGCTTGGCATCGTTTCCATTTCGGAGTTGCTGCAAAAGTCCACGGCTTCCAGCGGTCAGCAGATTGACGGCAGCATCAGCACCAACGCCGGTCAGACCAACGCGTCCGAGGCCCCATCAGACGGCGGCGTCGGTTCTGCGTGTATCAACCTGCGCGGCCTGGGCTGTGAGAGAACCCTGGTTCTCGTCAACGGCAAGCGCCTCGGCCTCGCCGGTATTCGTGGCGCCCCGCCGCAGCCGGACATCAACATGATCCCGATCGGCATGGTGGAAGGTGTCGACCTGTTGACGGGCGGCCTGTCGACCGTCTATGGCGCCGACGCGGTCGCCGGCGTCGTCAACGTCCGCATGAAAAAGGACTTCGAAGGCATCAACCTCACCGTCAACACCGACATTCCCAACGATACCGGCGGCGAGATCTATCAGGCCTCTCTCGTGGGCGGCGTGGGCAGCGATACGGGCAATATCACGTTCGGCATGGAATATTCCAGGCAGGAACGCGTCCGCACCGGCGATCGCGATTACTCCGCCTGTCTGCGTCGTGGTACCTCCGGTATCGGTCAGACAATGTCTGGGCAAAGAATCCTCAACTGCCGCAGCGACTTCCCGGACAACTGGATGACCGCATTGACCGTCGACCCGTTCGCAACCGGTGAACTGGTTGCCGCAGACGGTTCGCCCACGGACCCAACCGATGGCACGCGCCTCATCTATACGCCGGGCTCCAGCAACATTCTTTACGGACCGAACGGACTGAATCCCGGTCAGCCCGTACCCAATTTCTCGCTATTTTCGTCACTGCCGCCGGCACCCGGCGATACGGTCGACGATTTCCCGAGCGCGGGACGACCGTTCTACCTGGATAGGTTCCGTTACGACCCGTCAACCAACGATCAACTGGATCGCGCGGATGCCGACCTGTGGCGCCCGTACGAGCGATTCTCACTGGTCATGAACGGCCATCTCGACCTCGGTTGGGGACATAACGAGGAAGCCTATGTCGAAGGTTATTACTTCAACCGGACCAACAAGGTGATTGCGGCGCGCGAGCAGATTTTCCCGGGTGTTGCTGCCCAGATTCCGCTCGTCGACGATTCCAATACTCCTATTCTGGACGCGAATGGCGCACAGCAGCTTGTGCAGAACCCGATGAATCCGTTTACGTTCGACGTTTCGCCTGTTCTGACGCTCGACGACATCCCGCAGACCTTCGATGTCGAGTTGCAGCAGATTCGGCTGGTTACCGGCATCACTGGCGACCTGCCGTTCAGCGACAACTGGGGCTATGACGTTTCGGTGAGCTACGACCGTAGTACCGGCCATGCCTCGCAGCGGGTCCTGCTCGAAAACCAGCTGTTCTTCGCAACCCAGAACCTCGGCGCTGTGGCCGATCCGGACACCGGTCTGCCGACCGGCGAGGTCGTTTGTGACCCGCGCTTCCCGGCGCCGGGTGGTCTTATCACGCCAGCACCCTGTGTGCCGTTCGACATCTTTAATGTGAGCGTCGCCGGCGACGGTGTAACGAACTCCGGTCGCTTCAGCACGCAGGCGGAACGCGATTACCTGATGGGTAACAGGACCAACCGGACGGTGACCGAGCAGTCGATATTGTCCGCATTCCTGATGGGCGACCTGTTCGACCTGTGGAATGGCGAAACGGTGGGCACTGCATTCGGAGTCGAATTCCGCGAAGACAAGATCGATTCGCAGAATGACGCAATCGGTGTACTTGGACTGAATGCTGCGGAAAACCCGCTGCAGGAAGGCGAGACACGCGGCAGCCGCTCGACGTTCGACGTCTACGGCGAAATCTCTGCACCGTTGATCGTCGATGCCTCATGGGCCGAACTGCTGCAGCTCGATGCAGCCGTTCGCTACACCGATGACGAACACTTCGGTAACGAGACGGTCTATAAGGTCGGCGGCTTGTGGAGATATAACGAATACGTAGCATTCAGCTCATCGTTCAATACTTCATTCCGCGCGCCAAACCTGCGGGAGCAATTCCTTGCAGACCAGGCCGGAGCACTTCCCGGCGGCAGCGATCCGTGTCACAACAACAATATTGCAATGGCACCGCCAAGTCCCGCACTGGACCGGCTGATCGCCAACTGCGAACTGAGTGGCGCGGACTGGACGCAATTGGGCACGGCATTCACGGTTGCTATTCCGACATCTGTCGGTGGCGCTGCGGGCCTTAAGCCGGAAACGTCTGAGTCGTTGACGGCGACCTTGACGTTGAGCCAGCCGTTCACGGACCGGTTCGATTTCGACCTCGCACTGACCTATTTCGATATCACCATCGAAGACACCGTTCGTGCGCTGGATCCGGGTACGATCGTCGCCCGTTGCTATAACGACCAGCCGAACCTGGCCAGCCCGTTCTGCGAACGGGTATCCAGGAACCGGGCGAATGCCACGCCGCTGAACAACTTCATCGGTTTCGTGCGGGCAGGTTTCGTCAACACGGGTGAAGAGACCGCTCAGGGCTACGATCTCACGACCCGCCTCGGCATGGACGTCGCCAACGCGACCGTCAACTGGTCAACGGCGACGACGTTCATGGGGGAACGCCTGAGCCAGGAGTTCCCGCCGACTGAAGCGGATCTCGATGGCTCTGCGATTGTCGACGACGTAGGACGCATCGGTAATCCGGAGTGGACTTTCCAGTCCACGCTGGGTTTGGCAATGGGTAACTGGGATCTCGTCTTTCAGTCACGTTACTGGTCTGACACCGAGTTCATGGAAGGCCTGCCAAATCCCGTCATCACGGATGAGAATGGCCTGTGTCTGTCCGGTTGCCCGGTTGGTCAGGATCCGAACGTTGTCTTCGCCGAGGATGGCTTTACGGATTACGGCTTTGCGGTCACCACCCAGCTGCGGCCGGAGATTGGTCCGGTCCGTCCCGTTACGAAAGCAGAAGGTCAATGGCACCATGACCTCGGCCTGACGTACAACTGGGAGACCGCGGCTCTGACAGTCGGTATCAACAACCTGACTGACGAAGAGCCGCCGCTGATCTCGGAGGAAGCCGGTCCTAACCGTAACAACGCCGTTGCTTCGGCTCGTTATGACCTGATCGGTACGTCATACTTCGTGAACTTTACGAAGCACTTCTGATTCCCGGATCAGCCGAGCGCAAGTGAAACAGGAACCGGGGCCCTTTGGCCCCGGTTTTTTTTGCCGTACGTCGCCCGAGTTCCGGCGGTGTATGACGGCCACGTCGCCTGATAAAATACCGTGTTTCCACAAGCAGCGGAATTGTGATCGATGTTTTTCGATACAACCGACACACGCACCAGGACAGCCGCCCCCTTGATGGTCACCACAGTGGCTGTCATGACGATGGGTGGCTTCACCGAGGTTCACGCGCAAGACGGCGCCCGGGGCGATGTAGACGATCAATTGCTCGCCTGTGCGGAAATCGGCGAAACTGCCGAGAGGATGGCGTGCTTCGATGAGGTGGTGAATGACCTGAAAGAGGGCGCGGAATCGTCAAACGTGGCGGACGCCCCATCGACACGGGAACGATCGGCGTCAGCGAAAGTTGCGGCCGGCGCCGCAACCGCTCCTGCGCCCGCAGACACGCCGTCGCCGCCAGCACCGTCGGCCGGGCGTCCCACCAGCGAATCTCCCGATGCGTTACCGAGCGCTGCTGCCGAAGCGCCGGCGCCGGCCTTGGAGGACACTGCGGTCGAAGATTTCGGCCTCGAAAACCAGAAGTCATTGTCCGAGGCGACGCAAAGAGAACGGGACACCGTCGACGTTCACGCAACCATCGTGCGTTCCGACAAGTCCGGCAGTTTTCATTTCCTCGTAGAACTCGACAACGGCCAGATATGGGAAGAGACAGACGGATCGCGCCGCATCGGGCTGCCTAAAGTCGGCATGCCGGTCAGAGTGTACGAAGGACGATTCGGGGGCTACAGGATGAAGATAGGCGACGACAACAGGATCGCGTGGGTACGCCGCCTGAAGTGATCGAAGCGAATCAATCGCGGAAGAAAAAGACACGTCCCAGACACGCGGATGCTGCAAGGTTGACGTCATGACGAAAAAGAATCTCCCGATGTTCCTGTGCTGTCTCCCGCTCCTGGCCATCTCGTTCGCGGCAGCCGGCGCGCAGAAAAGCGAACCTCGCCGGCCGGTGCACACCTATTCCATCGTGGCGCGGGATGCCGAAACAGGCGAGCTCGGCGTCGCTGTGCAGTCGCACTGGTTCTCGGTCGGTTCCGGCGTGCTTTGGGCCGAACCGGGCATTGGCGCGGTCGCGACACAGTCGTTTCTGGAGCCGAGTTACGGGCCTCTCGGGCTCGCGCTGATGCGGGCGGGCAAATCGGCCGAACAGAGTCTCGATGCGCTGCTTGCTGCGGACGAACATGCTGACGTTCGTCAGGTAGGCATGGTCGATGCAGAGGGAACGGTTGCGAATCACACGGGCAGGAACGCAATCATCGAGCATTGCGACGCCAGCGGAACCGGCTACACGGTGCAGGCGAACCTGATGTGGAAACCGACTGTTTGCAGTGCCATGCAGAGTGCTTACGAAAGGGCGGAAGGCGACCTGGCGGACCGGCTCATGGCTGCGCTGGAGGCAGCGCAGGGAGAAGGCGGCGATATACGCGGCAGGCAATCCGCCGCGTTGCTAGTCGTCGGCGGAGACGCGAGCGAGCCGGCCTGGGGCGGACGGATTGTCGACCTGCGGGTTGAGGACCATGCGGAGCCGCTGGTGGAATTGCGGCGGTTGCTGACGGTGGCACGTGCCTACCGGCTGATGAACGAAGGCGACGAGCACATGACAAATGGGAACGTCGAAAAAGCGAGCGCGGCATACAGCGCAGCGGCGAAGCTCGTTCCCGACAATCACGAAACCCTGTTCTGGCACGCCGTCACGCTTGCGTCTGCCGGACGGGAAGACGAAGCCATGCCCCTTTTCGCCGAGGCGTTCAGACGATGGCCGCTTTGGCGGGACCTCGTGGAACGGCTGCCCGCGTCAGGCCTGTTGCCGGACGACCCGGCTCTGATGCGACGAATCGTTGCCGCGCACTGAGAGCGTCAACGCAATCGACTCTAGCGCGGCGGCGGCAGTATGCGGCTACACATCCTCCGAGTTCACGAAATCGACGGCCGCACGAATAGCCTCACTCCGTTCGGCAAACCGGTGCCCGGGAAGAATGCGCTCGAGGACACCGAGCCCGTCCAGGGCATTGAGGGCCTGACCCCTGAGCCCCGCCACCATCAGGTGTTGCCCGCTTGACTGCGACAGCTCGATCATCTCGTCGATTGCCAGCGCGGCACTCGTGTCGATGTAGCCGGCGTTGGAGAAATCGTAGACCGACGCGCGGTAGCCGCTGACTTTGGGCGAGGCTCGCCGCGACAACTCCCGCGCCGATGCGTAGGAGAACGAGCCGTGCAAAATGGTGACGAGCACCCGAGCTTTCGCCGAGCGCAGCATCGCACGCTCTTCCTCGGACAGCTGGTCCAGTTCGTCGGCATCGACCGACTGGCGCAGACCCTTGAGCTGCTCGACCGCCAGGCCGCGCGAGTTGACGAAGCTCGCCAGGATGATGCCGACCGCGACGGCAATGATGAGGTCGACGAACACGGTCAGCACGAAGGTGACCAGCATTATGACGAACTTCTCGCGCGGCGCGCGGCGCATCCGTTTGAGATAGC
>Ga0299913_10000252_pt1 | contig 30858 bp, 32 predicted proteins | sample RVTome_9_FD_201360 | JGI IMG/M metagenome (GOLD analysis project Ga0299913, IMG submission 201360) | Soil microbial communities from uranium-contaminated site in the Upper Colorado River Basin, Wyoming, United States - RVT155D38 (version 2) ... | reverse complement strand
CTCGCGCGCTCGGTCGAGGAGGGAAACCGCTTCCAGACGCTCCTCGGCGCGACCGGCACGGGGAAGACGGCCACGATGGCGTGGACGATCGAGAGGCTGCGCCGCCCGACGCTCGTGATCGCGCACAACAAGACGCTCGCCGCGCAACTCTGCAACGAGTTCCGGGAGTTTCTCCCGCACAACGCGGTCGAGTACTTCGTCTCGTACTACGACTACTACCAGCCGGAGGCGTACGTCCCGCAGGCCGACCTCTACATCGAGAAGGACGCCTCCGTGAACGACGACATCGACCGGCTGCGCCATGCCGCGACGAGCGCGCTCCTCACCCGCCGCGACGTCGTCATCGTCGCGTCCGTCTCGTGCATCTACGGGATCGGCTCGCCGAAGGAGTACGAGGAGAAGACCGTCCTTCTCGCCGTCGGCCAGGAGATCGACCGAGACCTGCTCCTGCGCAAGCTCGTCGACATCCAGTACTCGCGCAACGACTCGTTCCTCGGCCGCGGGCGCTTCCGCGTGCGCGGCGACGTCATCGAGGTGCAGCCGGCCGCGATGGAGTCCGCGTACCGCATCTCGCTCTTCGGCGACGAGGTCGAGGCGATCAGCCACTTCGACCCGCTTTCCGGGGAGGTGTACGCACCGCTCGAGCACCTCGCGATCTTCCCGGCCACCCAGTACGTGACCGACAAGGAGACGATCGAGCGCTCCGTCGGCGAGATCCGCCACGAGCTGGAGCAGCAGGTCAGGCACTTCGACGCCGAGAACAAGCTCCTCGAGGCGCATCGGATCCGCCAGCGCACCGAGTACGACCTCGAGATGCTGCGCGAGCTCGGCTACTGCAACGGGATCGAGAACTACTCGCGGATCCTCGACGGGCGCCCCGCCGGCTCGCCGCCGAACACGCTCCTCGACTACTTCCCGGACGACTTCGTCTGCTTCGTCGACGAGTCGCACCAGACGGTCCCGCAGATCGGGGGGATGTACGAGGGCGACCGCTCGCGCAAGCAGACGCTCGTGGACTTCGGCTTCCGGCTCCCGTCCGCGCTCGACAACCGCCCGCTGCGCTTCGACGAGTTCCTCGAGCGCGTGCCGACGCTCGTGTTCGTCTCGGCCACGCCGGGTCCCTTCGAGCTCGGCCACTCCTCGGTCGTGGCCGAGCAGATCATCCGCCCGACCGGGATCGTCGACCCCGAGGTGGAGCTCCGCCCGACGCAGAACCAGATCGACGACCTCCTGAACGAGATCCGCCGCCGCGAGGAGGCGGGCGAGCGCGTCCTCGTCACGACGCTGACGAAGAAGATGTCCGAGGACCTCACGGACTACCTGCTCGAGTCCGGCGTGAAGGCGCGCTACCTCCACTCGGAGATCGACACGCTCGAGCGCATCCAGATCATCCGCGAGCTGCGTCTCGGCGACTACGACGTGCTCGTCGGAGTGAACCTCCTCCGCGAGGGGCTCGACCTGCCGGAGGTCTCGCTCGTCGCCATCCTCGACGCCGACAAGGAGGGCTTCCTGCGCGGCCAGACGGCGCTCATCCAGACGATCGGCCGCGCGGCGCGGAACGTGAACGGGCGCGTGCTCATGTACGCGGACAAGCAGACCGAGGCGATCCGCGGCGCGATCGAGGAGACCAACCGCCGCCGCGACAAGCAGCTCGCGTACAACGCCGAGCACGAGATCACGCCGGAGTCGATCGTGAAGGGCGTCTCCGACATCGCCGAGTTCCTCTCGCTCGAGTCGCCGAACGTCCCGGGCCGCTCGCGCCGCCGCAAGGCCTCACGCGTCGAGGGGATGAGCCCCTCCGAGGTCGAGAAGCTCGTCGTCTCGCTCGAGGAGGAGATGTTCGCCGCCGCGGAGGAGCTCCGCTTCGAGTACGCCGCGAAGCTCCGCGACGAGATCAAGGAGCTCCGCCGCGACCTTCAGGAGGCGGCGGAGACGGCCGCCTAGAGTCAGTCGATCACGAAGCCCACGAGCGTGTTCGCCACGCGCCCGTGGTAGAGGCGGAAGACCGTCACGCGCCGGCCGGGCAGCAGCCTGCCCTTCACGCACATCCGCTTGGCGCAGCGGACGCCGCGGACGTTGTCCCTCACCTCGTCGCGCGTCGAGCCGAAGCCGATCCCCCGCGCGGTCTTCTCGTTGCGGCGGTTCGTGGCGACGGCCGTCACCTGCGTGCGTCCCTGGAAGGTCACGCGGAGCCGGCGGTACTTGAAGACCGTGAACGCGCCGAACTCGTTCGTGCCGTGGATGACCTCGTTCGGCTCGCCGAGGACGCCGCGAACCTCCGCCCTCGTCATCAGGAGCTCGACCCCGGCGATCGAGCGCTGGGGGACGATGACGGCGCCGGCCGGCGCGGCGAGGGAGAGCCCGGCCAGGGCGAGGGCGACGAGGAGGAGAACGCGGCGCACCGACCGAGGCTAGCGCGCGCTTCGCTTCGTGCCTAGGCCCAGATGCGCGAAGGGCCGGGATCGCTCCCGGCCCTTCGCCGTTTCGTCGGTTCGCGCCCGCGCTAGTTGAGCCGCGTGATGCGGTTCCGGGGCGTGGGCGAGAGGGGCGACTCGTCCCCGAGGTAGTCGGCGAACGCGTCCGTGTCCACGACGCCGCCGAGGCGGTTCGTGCCCTCGCGCAGGACGGTGAAGCCGTCCCCGCCGTCGGCGAGGAAGTTGTTCACCGTCACGCGGTACGTGGCCATCGGGCTGATCGGCACGCCGTTGATCGTGATGCTCGAGGTGGCGATCCGGTCGCCGATCGGCGCCGAGGCGTCCCAGGTGTAGCGGAGGCTGTCCGAGACCTGCAGGATCACCTGCCGGGTGCCGGGGCCCCACTGCTGCTCGAGCACGCGCTCGAGCTGGTCGCCCGTCAGCGTCATCGTGACGAGGTTGTTGCCGAACGGCTGCACCGCGAAGATCTCGCCGTACGTGATCTGGCCCGGCAGCTCGCCGCCCGAGATCTGGTTGAAGACGAGGTCGGTGCGGATCCCGCCCGGGTTCATCAGCGCGACCACGGCCCCGCCGAGCGCGGGGTCGGCCGTCGCCGCGAGCTGCGCGTCGGCGATGTGGTCGCCGAGCGAGGACTCGCCGGCCGTGTTGTTCGACCGGGTGATGTCGGCCGTGATCGAGCCGACGACGCGGTTCGCGATCGGCGCCGCGACGACGCGGTACCGGTCGATGAGCGCCGTCTGCGCGGTGTCGCGGGCGACGTCGCGCGTGACGATGTTGTTGTTCACGCGGATCTCGACCGGGTTCTTGGAGGCCCGGCTGATCTTCATGTCGATGTCGGTCACGATCCGGCCGAACGAGGCCGCGCTCGAGACCGGGCGGCCGTCGATCACGCAGTTGTACGCCTGGTGCGTGTGGCCGCTGACGAACAGGTCGACATGGTCGCTCGTCCGGTTGACGATGTCGACGATCGGGCCCGAGATGCCGGGGCACTCGTTGTAGGCGCCCGTCGGGAAGCCGCCCTCGTGGACGAGGACGACGATTGTCTCGACGTTTTGCTTCCGGAGCTCGGGCACGAGCGCGTTCACGGTGTCCGCCTCGTCGTGGAACTCGAGGCCTGCGATGCCGGACGGGGTGACGATCTCGGGCGTGCCCTCGAGCGTCATCCCGATGAGCGCGACCTTCACGCCCTGGAACTTGACGATCTTGTAGGGCGGGAAGATCGTGTCGCCCGTCTCCTCCCACTCGACGTTCGCGGCGAGGAAGTCGAACTCGGCTCCGTCGAAGCCGTCGCCGTCCAGGCAGCCGTCCACCGGGTGGCAGCCGCCCTCCTGCATGCGCAGGAGCTCGGTGGCGCCCTCGTCGAACTCATGGTTTCCGACGGCGTTGAAGTCGAGGCCGAACAGGTTCGCCGCCTCGATCGTCGGCTCGTCGTGGAAGAGGCCCGAGAGCAGCGGGCTCGCGCCGATCAGGTCGCCCGCCGACACGACGAGCGTGTTCGGGTTGGTCGACCGGAGCTGGTCGATGTGGGTGGCGAGGTACTCGACGCCGCCTGCGTCGACCGTGCCGATGCGGCCCGACGAGCCGCTCGGCGGCTCGAGGTTGCCGTGGAAGTCGTTGATCGCGAGCAGCTGGACGCTGGTCGTCTTCGCCTTCGCGACCGCCTGCGGCGCGGGGCCCTTCTTGGGTGCCGCAACCGCGAGCGACGAGGCCGCGAGCATCGGCAGCACCAAAGCGATGCACGCCGCGACCGCGTACCGGGTGGTCTTCTTCACTGGTTCTTCTCCCCTCGTAAAGGAACGGTGGCGCACCGCCGCGCCACAACGCCATGCGTGCCATGGTAGCCGCGTTTTTTCCTGCCTGAGGCGCCGCGGGCCCTACCGGAGGAGCGCGAGCGGGTCGCGTCCGCGTGGAAACCGGCGGTCGGCGACGAGCGCCCAGCGTCCGCCGAGCCAGGCGAACGTGAGGGCGCGGATCGAGGTCTCGTCCACCTCGTACGCGTGGAATCCGCGCGCCTCGCCGCGGCGCTTCGGGCGCGGCTGCCCGAGGCCCGGAGCGGTCACGACGGCCGTCCCGCGCACGTCGCCCGCGGCCACTTCGAACTCGCGCCGCTCCGAGATCGCGCTCTGGTGGACGTGCCCCGAGACGATGAGCTCGGCGCCGGCGTCCACGAGGGCGCCGAGGACCGTCGAGCGGTTCGCGATCGTCCGCTTCGCGCTACGCCACGGGGCGCCGAGCAGGTGGTGATGGAGCGCGACCATCCGCAGGGCGCCCGCCGGCGCCTCCGCGAACGTTCGTGCGACCCGCTCGATCTGCGCGGCGCGGAGCGCTCCTCCCTGCTGCTTCCACGGGCGGACCGAGTTGAGCCCGCAGACGACGAGCCCCTCCGAGTGGTGGGTCGGCTCCGTTTCGGGCCAGATCCGCCGGAACTCGTCGAACGTGCTCGTGAAGCGCAGCCAGGGCGCGCGCGGGATGTCGTGGTTCCCCGGGATGACGAGCAGCGGCCGCTCGAGCGACCGCAGGAGGCGGGCCGCCCGGTCGTGCTGCTCGGTCCGGTTGCGATGGGTCAGGTCGCCGCTCGCGACGACGAGCTCGGGGTCGAGCTCGACCACGAGCTCCCTCAGCGCGCCTTCCACCTCGGGCTCCTCCCGCGTGCCCGCGTGCAGGTCGGAGAGCTGGACAACCCGCACGGGCCACATCTGGGCCGGAGACTATAGTGAGACGCATGGCAGACGAACCGAGCGAGCTCTTCGACGACATCTACGTCGGGCTTCGCGCCGGTGCCGCCGGGCGCAAGAAGCGCCGCGGCGAGCCGCTCTCGCCCGAGGAGCGGGAGGCGCTCGGCCGCTGGCAGCGGATGTCCACGGGCCGCAAGGCGGTCGCCGTCGGCGGCTTCGCCGTCGGGACGTTCGGGCTCGGCTTCACGCTCGGCGGCCTCGTGTTCCGCCGCTCCCGCAAGGCCTGAACACCAGGCTTACGCCGGTTCGACGCGTGCGTGCGCTGCGTGGTGCCACCATGGTGACGTCGGCGATGTAGGAGGCGCGGTGCCCTCGGCGAACGCCAAGGTCGTGCGGCGGTATCTCGATCCCGGGGAACGCGTGCGTCTCGAGGCGCGCCCGCACGGCGCGGCGCTCGTGCGGCCGCTCGTGCGGGCGGTCGTGTTCGCCTCGGCCGGCGTCGGGCTCGTCGTCTGGGCGATGGAGTACGCCTGGCCGCTCGGGATCCTCGGTGCGCTCTTCGTGGTGTACGGCGCCTTCACTCTGTTGCGGGCCGTCGTCGCCTGGGATCGCACGCTCCTCGTCGTGACGAGCGCCAAGCTCCTCGTCCTGCACGGTGTCGTGCGCCGGCGGGCGGCATCGGTGGCGCTCCCGGCCGGTGGGGCCGTCGAGGTCGACCAGAGCCTCCTCGGGCGGCTCTTCGGCTACGGCACGGTGGTCGCGGGCGACCTCGAGGTGCCGTTCGTGCCGGACGCGAACCGGCTCGTCCGCTAGCCCCGGACGACGGGCCGGCGCACCCGAACACACCGAAAAAGAGGTGTAAGGACTCCGGGCGTCCGACTGGAGCCTCTGGTATCAAGTCCTCCGTTGCGTCGCCTGACCGCCCCCCAGGTCTGCGTTCTCGCCGTGCTCGCGCTCGCGCTTGCCGCTCCAGGCTCCGCCTCTGCGCAGGCGCCGCGCCCCGCCCAGCTCGGCGTCGCCGCGAGCGGCGGGCTGCACAACCTCTCCGCCTCCGAGATCGGGCGCGAGCTCGAGATCGCACGTGACGCCGGGGCCCGCTGGATCCGCTTCGACATGAACTGGGCCGTCGTCCAGGACGCCGGCAAGCACCGCTGGAACTGGGCGCCGTTCGACCGCGTCGTCCGCGCTGCCCGGGCCCGCAACCTGAAGGTGCTCGGGACGATCTGGTACACGCCTGCCTGGGCCCGGCCGGCCGGGACGCCCGCGCACCGGCCGCCGACGCTCGCGAAGAACTACGGTCGCTTCGCCGGCCGTGCCGCGCGCCGCTACAAGACGATGGGCGTCCACCACTGGGAGATCTGGAACGAGCCGAACATCCCGCACGCCTGGGACGGCGGCGTGAACGTGAAGAAGTACGGCGCGATGCTCCGCTCGGCCGCGCGAGGGATCCGCCGGAACGACCGGCGCGGCGTCGTCATCACGGGGGGCCTCTCGCCCGCGCCGAACGGCGGCGGGAGCCTCGCGCCCGCGACGTTCCTCAGCCGCCTGTACCGGGCCGGCTTCAGGCGTTCGTTCGACCACGTCGGCCACCACACCTCGATGTTCCCGTACCGGCCGTCCACGCGCGGCGCCTGGAGCCCCTGGCGCCAGATGGCCTGGACGAGGCCGAGCCTGCGCGGCGTGATGAAGCGCCACGGGAACGGCAAGAAGAAGATCTGGGTGACCGAGTACGGCGCCCCGACGGGCGGCGACAGGGCGGTCAGCGAGGCGAAGCAGGCGGCGCTCCTGACCGAGGGCTTCCGCCTCTGGGCGGGCTACAAGTGGGGCGGCCCGCTGTTCTGGTACGCGATGCGCGACCGCGGCCCCGAGAGCTGGCACACGCGCTGCGGCCTCGCCCGCCACGACTTCTCGCGCAAGCCGGCGTTCGCCGCGTACCGCGCGATCGCGAACGCCGCGCGGCGCTAGGGCGTCTCTCGCTCGCACGCTCCTCGCCGCTCTGCTATCAAGGTGTCCTTGCGGCTCGCCCGGACTCTGCTCTCCTGCTGGATCGGCGCGCTTGCGCTGGCGCTGATCGCGGCCGCGCCCGCGTCGGCGCAGACGCCCCGCCCGGGGCAGCTCGGCGTCGCCGCGGGCGGCGGCCTCCACGAGCTCACGGGGGAGGAGCTCGCCGCCGAGCTCGACGTCGCCCGCGACGCCGGCGCGCGCTGGCTGCGCTTCGACGTCAACTGGGACGTCGTCCAGGCGGGCGGGCCCGACTCGTGGGCCTGGGAGCCGTTCGACCGCATCGTCGAGGGCGCGCGGGCGCGCGGACTCAAGGTGCTCGGGACGATCTGGTACACGCCCGCGTGGGCGCGCCCGCCGGACACGCCCGTGCACCGGCCGCCCACCGAGCCCGCGGACTACGGACGCTTCGCGGCCGCCGTGGCCGAGCGGTACGGGCCGCTCGGCGTCCACCACTGGGAGATCTGGAACGAGCCGAACATCCCGCACGCGTGGGCCGGCGGGGTGAGCGCGAAGAAGTACGGGCTCCTCCTGCGCGCGGCGTCGACGGCGATCCGCGCCGTCGACCCGCAGGCGCGGATCGTGAGCGGCGGCCTCTCGCCGGCCGCGACGGGCGGGGGGAGCTTCACGCCGCCGGAGTTCCTCCGCCGGCTGTACCGCCACGGCTTCCGCCGCGACTTCGACATCCTCGGCCACCACGCATCGATGTTCCCGTACTCGCCGCTGCGCAAGAGGTCGTGGAGCCCGTGGCGCCAGATGGCCTGGACGAAGCCGAGCCTGCGCGCGCTCATGCAGCGGCGCGGCGACGCGCGGAAGCGGATCTGGATCACCGAGTACGGCGCGCCGACGGGCGGGGACCGCGCGGTGAGCGAGGCCAGACAGGCGCTGCTCCTGACCGACGCGTACAGGCTCTGGGCGGGCTACCGGTGGGCCGGGCCGCTCTTCTGGTTCGCCACGCGCGACCGCGGCGCCGAGAGCTGGCACACGCGGTGCGGGCTCGTGCGCGAGGACTTCTCGCCCAAGCAGTCGTTCATCGAGTACCGCGCGCTCGCGGACGCGGCGCTCCGCCGCTAGCGATCGAACATGCGTTCGTCCGGGTCGGGATCTACACTGGCCTGATGGCGGCCGAAGAGCTCGTCGTTCACGGCGCCCGCGAGCACAACCTCAAGGACATCACCGTCCGGCTGCCGCGGAACGCCCTCATCTGCGTGACCGGGCTCTCCGGGTCCGGGAAGTCGAGCCTTGCCTTCGACACGATCTACGCGGAGGGCCAGCGCCGCTACGTCGAGTCGCTCTCCGCGTACGCGCGCCAGTTCCTCCAGATGATGGAGAAGCCCGACGTGGACTCGATCGACGGGCTCTCGCCGGCGATCTCGATCGACCAGAAGACGACCTCGCGGAACCCGCGCTCGACGGTGGGGACGGTCACGGAGATCTACGACTACCTCCGTCTCCTCTACGCGCGGATCGGAAAGCCGCACTGCCCCGTCTGCGGGCGCCCGATCGCGGGCCAGTCGGTCGAGCAGATCGTCGACCGCGTGCTCGCGCTCCCGGAGGGGACGCGCTTCACGGTGAACGCGCCGGTCGTGCGCGACCGCAAGGGCGAGTACCGCGACGTCTTCGAGCACCTTCGCGCCGAGGGCTTCACGCGCGTGAAGGTGGACGGCGAGCAGCGGCAGCTGGACGAGGACATCGCCCTGGACAAGAAGCTCAAGCACACGATCGAGGTGGTCGTCGACCGGCTCGTCCTCAAGGAGGGCCTGCGCCAGCGGCTCGCCGACTCGGTCGAGACCGCGCTCGCGCTCGGCGAGCGGCTCGTCGTCGTGGACGTCGTGGACGGGGAGCCGATGACGTTCTCCGAGCAGTTCGCCTGCCCGTTCCACGGGGTCGGGCTGCCGGAGCTCGAGCCACGCGTCTTCTCCTTCAACTCGCCGCACGGCGCCTGCCCGCGCTGCACGGGGCTCGGGCACCAGCAGGAGATCGACCCCGAGCTGCTCGTCCCCGACCCCGAGCTCTCGATCGCCGACGGGGCGCTCGTGCCCTGGACGCTCGGGTCGAGCTCGGGCTTCTACGAGGCCGTGATCGAAGGGATCGCCGACCGCTGGGAGATCGACCTGCAGACGCCGTGGAGCGAGCTTCCCGAAGAGGTGCGCAACCGCTTCCTCTACGGCACCGGCGGCGAGCGGATCTACGTGAACTACCGCAACCGCATGGGCCGGCGGCGCTCGTACATGCTCGCGTTCGACGGGATCGTGCAGAGCCTCGAGCGGCGCTACCGCGACACCGACTCGCAGCAGATGCGCGAGCGGATCGAGGAGTACATGACCCTCCGGCCGTGCCCGGAGTGCAAGGGCGCGCGGCTCAAGCCCGAGGTGCTCGGGGTTACGATCGGCGACCGGAACATCCACGACTTCACCGGGCTCAGCGTGCAGCGGGCGCTCGAGTTCGTGGACCGGCTCGAGCTCTCGGAGACCGACTCGCTGATCGGCGCGCGGATCCTCAAGGAGATCCGGGAGCGGCTCACGTTCCTCGTGAACGTCGGCGTCGGGTACCTCGCGCTCGACCGGGCGGCGGCCACGCTCTCCGGCGGCGAGGCCCAGCGGCTTCGCCTGGCGACGCAGATCGGCTCGCAGCTCGTCGGCGTCCTCTACATCCTCGACGAGCCGTCCATCGGGCTGCACCAGCGCGACAACACGAAGCTGATCGCCACGCTCGAGCGGCTCCGCGACCTCGGCAACACCGTCCTCGTCGTCGAGCACGACGAGCAGATGATGCGCGCCGCCGACCACCTCGTGGACATGGGGCCGGGCGCGGGCGAGCACGGCGGCGAGGTGGTCGCCGAGGGCACCGCGAAGGACGTGCAGCGCAACCGCGTCTCCGTGACGGGCCAGTTCCTCTCCGGCAAGCGCACGATCGCCGTGCCCGACCGGCGGCGCGAGGACACCGGCTCGTTCCACATCCGTGGGGCGAGCATGCACAACCTCAAGGGGATCGACGTCGAGTTCCCGGTGGCGAAGTTCGTCGCGGTCACGGGCGTCTCCGGCTCGGGGAAGTCCACGCTCGTGAACGAGATCGTCTACAAGGCGCTCGCGAACCGGCTGAACCGGGCGCGCGTGCGACCGGGCGACCACCTCGGGTGCGAGGGGATCGAGTGCTTCGACAAGGTGATCGACATCGACCAGTCGCCGATCGGGCGCACGCCGCGCTCGAACCCGGCCACGTACACGGACGTCTTCACGCTCATCCGCGACCTTTACTCGCAGACGCAGGACGCGAAGGTGCGCGGCTACAAGCCGGGCCGGTTCTCGTTCAACGTGCGCGGCGGGCGCTGCGAGACGTGCAAGGGCGACGGGACGATCAAGATCGAGATGCACTTCCTCCCGGACGTCTACGTCCCCTGCGAGACGTGCAAGGGGCGGCGGTACAACCGCGAGACGCTCGAGGTGCGCTTCAAGGGCAAGTCGATCGCGGACGTGCTCGAGATGTCGGTCGAGGAGGCCCTCGCGTTCTTCGCGAAGATCCCGAAGATCCGGCGGCGCTTGCAGACGCTGCACGACGTCGGGCTCGACTACGTGAAGCTCGGCCAGCCGGCGACGACGCTCTCCGGCGGCGAGGCCCAGCGGGTGAAGCTCGCGAAGGAGCTCTCGAAGGTCGCGACCGGGAAGACGCTCTACATCCTCGACGAGCCGACCACCGGGCTTCACTTCGCGGACATCGAGAAGCTCCTCGAGGTGCTCCAGCGGCTCGTGGACTCGGGGAACACGGTGCTCGTGATCGAGCACAACCTCGACGTGATCAAGCAGGCGGACTGGATCGTCGACCTCGGGCCCGAGGGCGGCGAGGCGGGCGGCGAGATCGTCGCCGAGGGGACGCCCGAGGACGTCGCCGCGACGCCGGGGAGCTACACCGGGCAGTTCCTGCGCGAGCTCCTGCCCGCGGCCGCCGCGACCGCGGCCTAGCGCGACCTTACGGAAAGTCGCGGGCCTCCCAGGTGAACGCCTGGGTGAGCCAGAGGCCCTGCGCTGCCTGGTCGTCCTGCACCTCGACCCGGAAGCGGTACGTGTGCGACTCGTTCTTCGTCCACGTCTCCGCGCCCGAGCCCGGCGGCTCGTCGGCGGTCGCCCCGTACGTCGTGGGAAAGCCGGCGAACGTGCCGTCGAAGACGACGCCGGGGCCCGCGCCGAGGTAGTCCGGCGCGTCCGGTTGGAAGCCGGCGCACGAGGCGGACGAGGTGGCGTTCCGCCGGCCGCGCGTGATCGTCAGGTTCACGTACTGGTCGAGCCCGTTCGTCGTCCGCGCGCCGTAGAGCCGCACGCGGACCGGCACCGTTCCCGTGTACGTGATCGTCACGCAGCGGGTCGAGGTCGCGCCGGGCCTCGCGTTCGGGAGGTTGAAGAGCGGCTCGCCGCCGTCGCTCCTGACGAGGCCGGGCGGGCCGGGCGGGGGAGGAGGCGGCGGCGGGGCGGGCGGAGCGGGCGGGGGCGGAGGACCGGGAGGCGGCGCCGGCGGCGGCGGGGGCGCCGGGGGCGACGGGGGCGCAGGAGGAGCGGGCGGCGCCGGCGCAGCAGGCGGAGGCTGCGTCCCGTTCGGAAGCGTGCTCGTGCCGACGGTCGTCGTGGACGCGCCGTCCGTGGGGGGTTCGACGGGCCGGGCGCCCGGCTCGGGCGGCGGGCAGTCGCCGTCCGTGCCGATCCCGAGGCAGACGGTCACGCGTGCCGGGGACGTGGTCGACACGCCGCGCGCCCCCAATGTCTGCTGGACAGCGATCCCGAGCAGCGTGAAGAGCGCGAGCGCCGTGGCGATGCGCCGGACGACCCGCCTGTCGAGCGAGGGCCGTTGCATCAGTCGAGCTCGTAGGTGAAGGTGACGCCGACGACCTCGTGCTGCGACTCACGCCCGCCGCCCGCCGAGCTCTTGCCGTAGATCCGGAGGACGAGGTCGTTCGCCCGCGCGGCGGTGTTCACCTCCGGGAGCGGGATCGTGTCCGTCTGCCAGGCCGTCGACGTGCACGAGACGTCGCTGCTCGTGCTTCCGTGAGATCCGATCAGGCTGCCGCCCGAGTACGTCTCGAGGTAGTAGCAGACGGTCGCCGCGTTGAAGTTCGTCTTGTACGTGTGGGTGAGCGTCGCGCCGGTGACCGTCGCACCGCTCGGGAGGAAGCCGTTCACGGCGAGCTCGACCCACCGGCCCGCGTTGTACGAGTTCGCCCAGCGGGTCGTGAGGAGGTAGGAGCCGTCGCCGTCCGCCGCGAGGCTCCACGGGTTCGTCTGCACGGTCCCGTCCGCACGGTCGACGTGCAGGGCGGGATAGAGCGTGAACGCGTCGTAGGTCGTTCCCGTCACGGTCGCCATGTCCATGACGATCGCGCGGGCCGCGGTCGCGTTGCGCATGTACACGCGGATGCGCAGGTCGTTCGCGACGTCGGTCGTCGAGACCGCCGGGATCGGAGTCGAGACCGTCGTGTACGACGCGCCTGTCACGCACGCCACCGGCGACCCCGTGCTTCCGTACGTCGCGACGACGGAGTCCGAAGCGATCGAACGCACCTCGAAGTAGAAGCACACGCTGTCTCCCGACGTCGCCGGGCGGTAGCGGAGGTCGAACGTCGGGCTCGACACGGGAAGCCCGTCGGGGCGGGTTGGAACGTAGTCGAGCTCGAGGTACCGGGTTGCCGACCAGGTCGTGGCCCAGCTCTTCGTCGTCTTCGAGAGCGAGTCCGCGAACGCGATCGGATCGGACACGTCGGCGGCGGTAGCGTCCGCGGCGTCGTTGACGCCCCAGGCCGACGTCGTCCGGTCGCCGGAGAAGATCCGCTGCGCCGAGAGCGGGCTCGACGGGCTCGAGGTCGTGGCGAAGAACGCGCCGTAGACCCCGCCGGTCGCCGCGCCGACGGCGCCGAGCACGAGCAGCGCGAGCAGCGCGCGGGGGGCGACGCTACTCGGGAGCCGCATCGCCGTGTCCTTTCGGCTCCGTGCTCCAGATCCTCCGAAGCTCGGAGACCGCGAGCACGAGTGCCGGCAGGACGAGGAAGGCGAAGCGGCCGAAGCGGCTGCCGACTCGATTCGTGACGTAGCCGAGCTTGGGGATGCGGTACTCGACCTTTCCGATCGTCCCGCCTGCGGCGATGCTCCAGCGCTCGATCCCGGTGTTCGCGTCGCCCTTGGTGACGAACGTGACCGTCTCGCCCGAGGCCCGGACGGAGGTCGCGCGGTGCGTGACGAGGCGGTCCGGGCTCTCCGGGCTCCGGAACGTGACGACGTCGCCGATCTTCGCGTCGAGCGGGGCGATCTTCCGCACGACCACAACGTCGCCGGTGCCGATCGCGGGCTCCATGCTTCCGGAGAGGACGGCGAAGCTCTGGAAGCCGAAGAGCGTGGGAAGGGTCGCCGCCGCGGCGATGGCGAGCGCGAAGCCGGCGAACGCGTAGACGAGGATGCGCGCCAGCCGGCGGAGCGTCGACCGGCGCGTCCTCGCGCGCCAGGCCTCGGCGTAGGCGGCCGAGAGCGGCGTCGAATGGGAGACGGCGCTCACAGGTTCCGCGCCTCCCACGTGAACGACGCGTCACCGGAGAGGCCCTGCGCCGCGTTGTCGTCCTCGAGGGTCACGACGAAGCGGTAGGAACGGGCCTCGTCCTCGCTCCACGTCTCCGGCGAGCCGGCCGTCGGGTCGACGAGTCCGGCCGCGTACGAGGCCGGGAAGGAGGAGAGCGGGCCCGAGTAGACGACGCCGTTCCCCGCGCCGATGTAGTTCGTCCCGTCCGGCGTGAAGTTCACGCAGGAGTCGAAGGACGGGCTCGAGTCGGTGCCCCGCGTGACCGTCAGCGTGAGGTAGCTCGCGAGCCCGCCGCTCACCGTCCCGTACAGGCGCACGGTCGCGTCCAGGGTGCCGGTGTACTGGATGCGGATGCAGCTCGTGTCGGCGTCGCCCGGCTTCGCGTTCGAGAGGGCGAGCATCGCCGAGCCGCTGTCGTTGTCCTCGATCGAGACGGTGCCGGACGCGAACGTGTTGCCCGTGTTGCCGGTCGTCGCGGTGAAGACCGCGTAGCTCCCGAGGCCGGCCACCACGCCGACGACGCCGACGACGAGCAGGGTCATGACCCAGCGCCGGCTCCGGCTCCGCTTCGGGGGCGGGCCGCCCCCGGCGACGCGAAGCCGGCGGGGCCGCTTTTCGCGGGGCTCGCGGGCGAACTGGATCTCGAGTTGGTATCCCAGCACGTCAGTCGGCCTTCGTCACGTAGATGAGCTCGACGTTCTGCACCCGGCCGCGCCAGAGGTCGTCCTCGACCGAGGGCGAGATCCAGGCCTGCACCCTCACCTCGGTGGACTCGTGGCTCGCGAGCTCGAACCACCCGGGCGTTCCCGCACGCAGGTCGCCGACCGGGCCCTCGAAGACGATCTCACGCCCGGCGCTCACCCGGACGAGCAGCGTCCGGTCGAGCTCGGCCGTCGCCGGCTCGGCGCGGAGCCCGACGAGCAGCGGGCCGCCCGTCGCGTTCTGCACCGTCGTCCGCTGCTCGAGGCCGTCCTTCGGCTCCGAGGCGCGGAGCGTGCCCGTCGTCGCCGTTCCGCCCGGAGGCGTGAGGGCGAGGTGCTCCGACGGGGCCGCCACGAGCGTCACCTCGGCGGGCGGCGTGTCGATCCCGCCCTGGACCTGCCACCCGGCGACCGCGAGGGCCGCGAGGGCAGCTCCGAGGAGCAGCGCCGTCCACTCGATGTGCGTTCTGCCGGCCGCATGCATGGAGGTCCTCCGTCTCGACGAGGAGAGCGGTGAGGGGCCCCGCTCTCCTCGTCGATGTCGGGCGCGGTCCTCGCTAGTTGTTCCGGGCCTCCCAGGTGAAGGAGTGGGCGCCCGTGCTGACGCTCGCCGAGTGGGCGTTCGGCGTCGAGTCGTCGACGACCTCGACCGTGAAGCGGTAGTCGACCGCGTCGTTCTGCGCCCATGCCGCGCCGCCGGCCTTGCCGTCGACGCCGCCCGCGTATGTCGTCGCGAACGTGTCGAGGGTGCCGTTGAAGGCGGTCGAGGAGGACGAGAAGCCCGTGCAGTTCATCGTGTTGTCGGGCGACGAGAGGCCGGAGCCGCGCTCGACCGTGAGCTCGAAGTCTTCGCCGTTGGACGGCGCCGCGGATGCGTAAAGCTTGACGCTCGACGCGAGCGAGCCCGTGTACGTGACGCGGACACAGCCGACCGTCGTCGCGCCGGGGCCCTGGTTCGATGCCGAGTAGAGCGTCGTCGCGCCCGCATGCTGGCCGATGGCCACGGTGCCGGCGGTGATGGTGTTGCCGCTGTTCGTGGTCGTGGCCGTGAAGGCTGCAAAAACGCCCCAGGCCGCCACGCTTCCAACCGCTCCCACGACGAGGAGCGAGAGAAGCATCTTGCGCGTTCGCCTCGCCATGTGTGTGTCTCCTTTGGGTAGCCGCAATCTTGAAAAAACCTTTGCGATTGGGGTGTCGGCACGTTTCGGGGACGCTCCGACCCCCCGATCGGGTGATCGCCGAAGCGCGGTCGTGCGTAGGGCGGGGGATACGATTGAGCGCGTGGAGACCGGGGCGGGCCACGTGGCGGCGGACGGAGGCCTGGAGCGCGAGTGGTGGCTCCGGACCCTCGCGGTCTTCACCAGCCCGATCACGACGTTCGCGGCGCTCCGGGACCCGTCCCGCGCCCGTGCGGACGCGCGCGGGGAGCCGGTGCTCCTGCTCGTCCTGCTCGCCGGCGTCGCCAGCGTGCTCGCCACCCCGACCGTGGGCGACCTCCTCGACAGCCGGGAGCGGAGCGCGGCGAGCGTCGCCGTCATCATCTTCCTCGCAGGCGCCCTCTACGGGACGGCGACCTACTGGATCGGCGGCGGCTTCCTCCGGCTCGGCCTGCGCGCCGCCGGGAGCGAGGGGACGTACCGGCAGGCGCGCCACCTCCTCGCGTACGCCGCGGCGCCGCTCGCGCTCGGGCTCGTCGTGGTCTGGCCGCTCCGCCTGGCCGCCTACGGCGGCGATCTCTTCCGGGACGGCGGAGCGGACGAGGGCGGGGTGGGCCGGATCTTCGAGGCGGTCGAGCTCGGGTTCTTCGCCTGGGCCGCCTTCCTGCTCGTGCTCGGCGTGAAGACCGTGCACGAATGGCCGGTCGTCCGGTCGCTCGGCGCCCTCGCGCTCGCCGCGCTCGCGCTGCTCGTCTTCAGCCTCGCGTTTTTGATCGTCGGCGGGCGCTGAGCCGCCGCCCGGCTACTCCTCGAGCCCGGCCTCGAAGGCGGCGAGCTCGTCCTCCGGGATCGAGTACGTGTGCTCCTCGGCCGGAAACGCCCCGTCGCGGACGTCGGCGGCGAAGCGCTCGAGCGCGTCCCGGATCGTGTCCCCGACCTCCGCGTAGCGCCGGACGAACTTCGGCGAGCGGCCCGGGTAGAGCCCGAGCAGGTCGTGGAGGACGAGCACCTGCCCGTCGCACGCGGCGCCGGAGCCGATGCCGAGCGTCGGCACCGACAGAGCCTCGGTGACCCGCGCGGCCACGGGCGCCGGCACCGCCTCGAGCACGACGGCGAAGCACCCGGCCGCCTCGAGCGCGAGCGCGTCGGCGAGGAGCTGCCGCGCCGCCTCGGCCGTCCGCCCCTGCGCTCGGAACCCGCCGAGCAGCGTGGCCGACTGCGGGGTCAGTCCGACGTGCCCCATCACGGCGATCCCGGCGCCGACGAGCGCCTGCACGCGCGAGAGCGTCGGCCCGGCACCCTCGACCTTCACCGCGTCGACGCCCGCCTCCTTCACGAAGCGGACCGCGTTCGCGATCGTGTCCTCGTCGGAGATTTGAAACGTCCCGAACGGCATGTCCCCGACCACGAGCGGCCGTCGGGCGCCGCGCGTCGTCGCACGCGCGAGCAGGATCATCTCCTCGAGCGTCGCGGGCACGGTCGAGTCGTGCCCGAGCACGGTCATCGCGGCGGAGTCGCCCACGAGCACCACGTCCACACCTGCCTCGTCCGCGAGCGTGCCGCTCGGGTAGTCGTACGCGGTCACCATCACGATCGGACGCCCGTCACGCACGAGCTGCGCGAGCTCGGGGAGCGACACCTTCGCGGTGCGGTCGCCGGTCGTGCTCATTCCCACCCTCCTTCGAGGACGACGTTGTCGATCAGCCGGGTCGAGCCTACGCGGGCCGCCGCGACGAGGACGGCCTGGCCGTTCCAGCGGGCCACCTCGACGTAGTCCGGGCGCAGGTGCGGCTCCGCGCCGAGCGCGGCGAGCGCGGCCTCCACGGCGTCGCCGCCGTCCCGGTGCGCCTCGGCGCCCGCGGCGAGAGCGCGCGGCAGGGCGAGCGCCGCCTCGCGCTCCTCCGCCGAGAGGTATGCGTTCCGCGAGCTGAGCGCGAGCCCGTCGTCGTCGCGCACGGTCGGGAGGACGCGGACGTCGATCCCGAGCGCGAGGTCGTCGACCATCCGGGTGACGACCTCCGCCTGCTGCGCGTCCTTCTGTCCGAAGTACGCCCGGTCCGGCCGCACGATCGTGAAGAGCTTGAGGCACACCGTCGCGACGCCGCGGAAGTGCCCCGGCCTGACGTCGCCCTCGAGCCCCCGGCCGAGCTCCTCGACTTCGACCCAGGTCTGGAATCCAGGCGGGTACATCTCCTCGGCGGAGGGGAGAAATGCGAGATCGACGCCGGCGGCCTCGAGCGCGGCAAGGTCGGCGGCCTCGTCGCGGGGATAGCGTTCGAAGTCCTCGCCCGGGCCGAACTGGGCGGGGTTCACGAACACGCTCGCGACGACCGTCTCGCACTCCGCGCGCGCCGCGGCGAGGAGCGCGTCATGGCCCGGATGGAGTGCCCCCATCGTCGGCACGAGCCCGACCGTTCCGCCGCGCCTCGGCTCGAGGCCGGCGCGCGCCTCGGCGATCGTCCGCGCGACGATCATGCGGGCGTCGCGGTGGCCGTCGCCTCGGCGAGCGCGCGGTAGAGGCGCTCGAGCTCCGGTCGCCGCTCCCGCAGCTCCGCGAGGTGGCGCTCGACCGTCGCCGAGTCGCCGCGGACGAACGGGCCGGTCGGTTCGAAGCCGTTCTCCATCGTCCGGCGCATGAGCGGCTCGAGCGCCTCCGGCGGGGCTCCGGCGGCGGCGAAGATCTCCGCGGCCGCGTCGTGGACGGTGACGAGGAAGCTCGCGGCAAAGGTCGCGCCCGCGTGGTACAGGGGTCGCTCGTCGTCCGCCAGCTCGAACGGCCGCACCGCGAGGAGCCGTGCGAGCTCGGCGGCCGCCTCGAGCGCCTCCGCCGACTCGCCGCTCACCGCGGCCCACGCTCCGTCGAGCTGCTCGGCGCCGCGCGCGTGCGTGAACGTCTGAAGGGGGTGGAGGCTGAAGCGGCGCTCGTGCGGCCCGAGCGCGGCGAGGGTCGTCGCACCGCTCGTGTGTGCGACCCACGGCCCGGGCGGGACGGCCGCAGCGACCTCGGCGATCGCCCGGTCGGGCACGCAGAGGAGGACGAGGTCGGGCCTTCCGAGGTCGAGCTCCCGCCCGGTCGAGCGCGTAGAGACGATCGGCGCAAGGCGAGCCGCCAGCGCCGTGCCGACGCGGCCGCGTCCGACGATCGAGATCGAGTTGAAGGTCATCGGCTCCAGTTCCGCTGGGGGATACCGGGCCCTGCGAGTCTAGCGGGCGCCGCCGGGGGCGGCGAGCGGGCGGAGACTCAGCCGCCCTGGCCTTTGCCGCCGCCGTTGCCCTTGCCGCCGCCGTTCCCGTTCCCGCCGCCACCGCCGTTCCCGTTGCCGTTGCCGGCACTGCCGCTGCCGCCGGGATCGCCGGCGCCTCCGGCGTTGCCCTTCTCGGTGCCGTTCCCCTTGGGCGGCTTCGGAGCTTTCGGAGGCGTAGGAGGCTTGGCCGGCTTGGCCGGCTTGGCCGGCTTGCCGGGCTTCCCAGGCTTGGCGGGCTTCGCGGGCTTGGCCGGCTTGGCCGGCTTCGGGTTCTTCCCCTTGCCCTTTCCTGGCTGTCCCGAGGGCGGCCCCGGAGAGGACGGCGGCCCGCCCGGAGGAGGCGGAGGCGCCGGGGGTCCCGGAGGCCCGGGGGGAGGCGACGGCGGACCAGGAGGCGGGGGCGCGGGCGGAGGCTGGACCGGCGGGGGGCCGGGGCGGCCGTCGGGATCGGGATCGGGCGTGAAGCCGCCCGACGGGTCGTCCGAGGGGCCGCCGGGCGCGCCGGGATCGCCACTCCCGCCGTCGAAGAAGTCGCCGCCGGCGCCACCGCTGCCGCCGTCGCCGTCGAGGCCGCCCGCGGAGCCCTCGCCGTCGGAACCGCCGTTCCCGCCGAGCTCGCCGTCGCCTCCCGACTCGCCGCCGTTTTCGCCCGGATCGACCTGGACGGAGGACTCGCGCGAGCCGGGCACGGGATCGGGGAGCGGGGGAAGTGCGTCGGCGATCGGGCCGGCCGCGCGGATCAGGATGTACACGGTGCAGGCGAGTGCCAGCCCGGCGGCCGGGACTGCGGCAAAGCGCAACGCGCCGAGCACTCGGCGCAGGACCCCATGCGATTCCGTCTGTGTGACGGTGGCACCCCTCACTGATTCGATTGTCCCGACGAGAGTCGAGCGGCCCTCCTCAACCGGCCCGCACGGCTCACTCCCCCGTTATCGGCTGACGGCCCTTCGAAGCTTAGTCGTACCCTTGGTTGAGTTCCATCCACGGCGCGAAGTTCCTTGCGGCGCGTCCGGGCGCGTGCCTACACTCCGACAGCGATGCCGATCTACGAGTTCGTGTGCATGGAGTGCGAGAGCCACTTCGAGGAGCTTATGCGCCTCGAGGACTCCGACCCGAGCTGCCCCGACTGCGGCTCGGCGAAGACGAATCGCCAGCTCTCCGTGTTCGCGGCTCACGGCACCGCCGAGCAGCCGAGCTTCGGCGGATCCGGAGGCGGATGCTGCGGCGGCTCGTGTGGGTGCGGCTGAGGTAGCCGGAGCCGAGTCGCTCGCCGACTACGCGGCGGCGACCGCCGGCTGCACGCGCTGCCGCCTCGCGGAGGGGCGAACGCAGGTCGTGTTCGGCTCGGGCGACCCGAATGCCGACCTGTTGTTCGTGGGGGAGGCGCCCGGCTTCCACGAGGACAAGCAGGGCGTCCCGTTCGTCGGGCAGGCCGGCAAGCTGCTCGAACGGCTCCTCGCCGGGATCGGCCTCGATCGGAGCCGGGTGTACATCGCGAACGTCCTGATGTGCCGGCCGCCAGGTAACCGCGACCCGCAGCCGGACGAGATCGAGGCCTGCGAGGCGCATCTCTTCCGCAAGCTCGAGCTGATCGAGCCGCGCGTGGTCGCGACGCTCGGCAACTTCGCCACGAAGCTCCTCTCCGGGAAGCCGCACGGGATCACGCGCGTGCACGGGACGCCGCAGGACGCGACGGTCGGCTCGCGTCGCGTGACGCTCTACCCGCTCTTCCACCCGGCCGCGGCGCTCTACACCCCGCGCATGCTCCAGACCCTGGAGGAGGACTTCGCCCGGATCCCGGCGCTTCTCGAGCGAGACGCGCCGGCGCCCGCGCCGGTCATCACGCTTCCGGTCGCGGCTCCGGCCGCTCCGGCGCCCGCGCCGCCCGCCCCGGTCGAGCAGCTCGGCCTGTTCTAGCCGCCGTCTACGCTTCCGCCATGGAGGTCGAGTCGTCCTCGCCGGCCGAGACCGAGGCGATCGCCGCGGAGCTCGCGGCGTCACTCGAGCCGGGCGACGTCGTCACCGTCGCCGGGGATCTCGGCGCCGGAAAGACGACCTTCGTGCGCGGCGCGGCCCGGGCGCTCGGCGTTCGCGAGCCGGTCACGAGCCCGACGTATGCGATCGGGAACCGCTACGAGGGCCGCGTTCCCGTCTCGCACCTCGACCTCTACCGGCTGGGCGAGCTCGAAGAGCCGGACTGGGCCGACCTCGAGCCGTACTTCGAGGGCGCGGTGACGTTCGTCGAATGGCCCGAGGCGGGCGAGGCCTGGCTCCCGGCCCCGCGGGTCAGCGTCCGTTTGCGGCACCGAGGGCTCGAGCATAGACTGATCCTTGTCCAGGAACGCACGAAATCCCTGGAAATCGGCCTTTCCTGACGTGCTGACGCTCGCCTTTGACACCGCTACCGAGGCGGCCACGGTCGCTCTTCTCCGCGACGGGGAGGTGCTCGGCGAGCGGAGGACGAAGGCGGCTCGGCTGCTCGCCGACGCGGAGGAGCTCTGCGCGGCGGCCGGCGTCGCGCCGTCCGACCTCGACCGGCTCGTTGCGGGGATCGGGCCCGGCGGCTACACCGGCCTGCGCATGGGGCTCGTGACCGCCCGGGTCCTCGCGTTCTCGCTCGGCCTGGACGCGGCCGGGGTCTCGACGCTCGACGCGCTCGCCGCCGGCTCACCCGGGGCCGAGCCGCTCGTGGACGCCCGCCGCGGCCAGGTCTTCGCGCGCGGGGAGGACGGGGCGCCGCGGGTCGTCGCCCCCGAGGGCCTCGACGTCCGGCCCGGCACGACGTACGTCGGAGACGGCGCCGTCCGCTATCGCGAGCTCGTCGAGGCTGCGGGCGGCATCGTGCCGCCGGACGAGGCCGATCTGCACGTCCCGTGGGCGCGGCACCACGCCGCCCTCGCGCGCGACTTCGGCTCCGCCGAGCGCCTCGAGCCGCTCTACCTCCGCGAGCCCGACGCCGAGCGGAGCCTCCGCGAGGGAAGGCTGCGCGTATGACGATCGAGCTTCGCCGCCTGACGCTCGGCGACCTCGGCGCGATCGAGCGCATCGAGCGCGAGGCGTATCCGACCCCGTGGTCGCGCTCGATGTTTGCGGGCGAGGTGGCGAAGCCGTCCTCGATCTCGCTCGGCGCCTTCGACCTCGAGGCGGAGGGGACGCTCGTCGGCTACCTGATCATCTCCCGCTACGTGGACGCCTGGCACGTGATGAACGTCGCGGTCGCGCACCCGTACCGCCGGCGGAGGATCGCGAGCCGGATGCTCGAGGAGCTCTTCCGACTCACGGAGGACGACCGCAAGCGCGGCTACACGCTCGAGGTGCGCGTCTCGAACGCGAGCGCGATCGCGCTCTACGAGCTGCTCGGCTTCCATGCGACCGGCATCCGGCGCGGCTACTACACCGACAATCGCGAGGACGCGCTGATCATGTGGAAGGACCCGGTCGCGAAGACGGTCGCGGCGGCGCGGGCCGAGGCCGGGTGATCCTCGGGCTCGAGACGTCGTGCGACGAGACGGCCGCGGCGCTCGTCACGGGAGACGGCGAGGTGCGGGCGAGCGTCGTCGCGTCGCAGGCCGAGCTCCACGCGCGGTACGGCGGCGTCGTGCCGGAGGTCGCGTCGCGTCGCCACCTCGAGCTCGTCGAGCCGGTCGTCCGGGAGGCGCTCGGGCAGGCGGGCGCCGGGCTCGAGGACCTCGAGGCGGTCGCGGTCACGCGCGGCCCGGGGCTGATCGGCGCGCTCCTTGTCGGCGTCTCCGCGGCGAAGGCGCTCGCGTGGTCGCGCAGGCTGCCGCTGGCACCCGTCGACCATCTCCACGGCCACGTCGCCGCGCTCTACCTCGAGCCGGAGCCGCTCGACCCCCCGTTTCTCGCGCTGCTCGCGACCGGGGGGCACACGCTGCTCCTCGACGTGCAGGACCGCGCCGGCTACCGGGTGGTCGGTAGCACGCGCGACGACGCGGCCGGCGAGGCGTTCGACAAGGGCGCGCGGCTCCTCGGCCTCGGCTACCCGGGTGGCGCGGCGCTCGACCGGCTCGCTCGCCACGGAGACCCGGAGGCGTACGCGTTCCCGGTCGCCCGCGTGCCGGGGCTCGACTTCTCCTTCTCCGGCCTCAAGACCGCCCTCGTCTACGCCGTCCGGGAGCTCGACGCCGCGGAGCTCGAGCGGCGCAGGGCCGACCTCGCGGCCTCGTACCAGCGGGCGATCGTCCGCGCGCTCGTCGAGCGGACGCGGGCCGCCGCGGAGGTGCTCGGTGCGGAGCGGGTCGCCGTCGTCGGCGGCGTGGCGGCGAACTCGGAGCTTCGCGCCTCGCTTCCGGACGCGACCCTCGCGCCGCTCGCGCTCTGCACGGACAACGCCGCCATGATCGCCTCCGCGGCGCGGTATGTCGCGCTCGTTCCGTTTCCCGACTATCTTGGTCTGGATGCGTATGCGACCGCGGCGTAGACGGTCGTTCCCCGCGCGCCTGCGCGTGGCCGCGCTTGCCCTCGTTGCCGCCGGCGCTGCGAGCGTCGCGGTCGTTCCGCCGGTGATCGGGGCCGGCGAGTCGGCCGTCCGGGCCGCGGCCTCGGCGTGGGACGGCGTCTTCGGCGAGCGCGCGCAGCCGGTGTCCGAGGGCCGGATGATCGTCCTCCTCGAGGCGCCCTCGCTCGCCGAGCGCCTTGCCCAGGCGGAGACGCTGCCGAGTGCCGAGGATCAGATGCGCTGGGTCGCGGAGGCCGACGCCTCGCAGCGGCTGCTGCTCGCACGCCTCGCCGAGCGCGGGCTGAACGTCGAGCGCGTGCGGAGCTTCACGAAGACCCTGAACGGCTTCTCCGCCGTGCTCGACGCGCGCGCGGCCGCGGAGCTCGGGCGGACGGAGGGAGTCGCGGGCGTCTACCCGGTGCGGACGCTCTACCCGGCCGCGCTCACCGCCGACGTGCTGACCGGCGCGCAGTTCCGCGCCGGGGTCGGCCGCCGGCCCGAGGTCGGCCTGCCGGGCTACGACGGGAGCGGGATCCGGATCGGCCTCCTCGACGGCGGCGTCGCCCTCGACCACCCGTCGCTCGCGGGCAGCGTCCTGCGCGGATACGACCTCGTCGACCGCGACCGCGTGCCCGAGGCGGAGCCGAAGCCGGACGAGCCCGCCGTGGTGGAGACGCACGGGACGCGCATGGCGGGCCTCCTCGTCGGAAGCGGCGGCCCCGCCGGCCTCCAGGGCGTCGCGCCGGGCGCGCAGCTTCTCCCGATCAGGATTCTCGGCTGGGAGCGCGCCGCCGACGGAGAGTACGCGCTCCTCGGCCACGGCGACGACCTGCTCGCCGGCCTCGAGCGGGCCGTCGACCCGGACGGCGACGGCGACACGGAGGACGCCCTCCCGATCGCCCTGGCGGCCGTGGTCGAGCCGTACGCGTCCTTCCCCGACAGCCCGGAGTCGCGGGCCGTCGAGGGCGCCGGGCGGCTCGGAACGCTCGTCGTCGCCGCTGCCGGGAACGACGGGCGTGCGGGCCGCGGCTTCGGCACGGTCGGCTCCCCGGGCGGCGCCCCGGCCGCGCTCACGGTCGGCGCCTCGGACTCGCGGACCGAGGCGATCGAGAGCTCCGTCCGGCTGACGGTCGACGGCGACGAAATCCTCGCCGAGCCGCTGCCGGTGCTCGGGAGCCTTCCGCCCGGCGGCTCGCTGCCGGTCGCGGCGCTCGGCGGCCCCTCGCTCGCCGAGCCTGCCCGCGCGGGCGACGACATTGCCGACGGCTCGGTGCTCGCCGACTACTTCGACGCCCAGGGCGTGAGCCGGGTCGCCGGCCGCGCCGCGCTCGTCCCGGGCGGGGGCCCGCTCGACGAGCGCGTGCGCAACGCGGTCGCCGCCGGCGCGACCGTCGTGCTCGTTGCGGGTGGGGACGCGGCGCCCGGTTCGGTCGACCTCGACGAGACGACCTCGGTTCCCGTCGTCGCCCTGCCGCCGGAGGCGGGGCGTGAGGCGTTCGAGACGCTCACGGACGGCGGGGCGGTCTCGGTCGCCTTCGAGGAGGCGCGTCTCGTCCCCAACGAGACGGCCGGCGAGGTCGCCCCCTTCTCCTCCGGCGGGATGGCGTTCAGCGGCCACGTGAAGCCGGACGTCGTCGCGCCCGGCGTGGGCATCGCGACGACGGACGCGGGCACGGACGCCGACGGCTCTGCCCGCTACGCGACGGCGACGGGCTCGAGCGTCGCAGCGGCGCTCGTGGCGGGCTCGGCCGCGGCCCTCCTGCAGGCGCGCCCCGGCCTGACGACCGGCGAGCTCCGGAGCCTGATCGTCGGGAGCGCGCGCCAGATCGTCCTCGACGGCGAGGCGGTTCCGGTCACCGTGCAGGGAACGGGGATCATCGACCTGCCGGCGGCCGCCGCCGCCGAGCTCGCGGTCGAGCCGGTCACCCTCGCGTTCGGCCGCGCCGGCCGCGACGCGTGGCGGGTCACGCAGACCGTCCGCGTCCGGAACCTCGCCGCGCGCGACCTCGAGATCGGCTTCGGCCTCTCCCGCGACCGCCTGGGGGGCCCCGAGCTCTCGTTCTCCGCCGCGCCCTCCTCGCTCTCCCTCCAGGCGGGCGCCTCCGGCGAGGTCACGCTCGTCGCGTCCGGGGACGGACCGCTCGAGGGCGAGGCCGGCGGCGCGTTCGTCGTCCAGCCGGAGGGCTCGCGCCCCGTCCGCGTCCCGTGGGCGGTCGGCTTCCGCGACGAGCAGCCGCCGGCGCTGCTCGGCGAGGTCTCGCTCTCGGAAGAGGAGTTCCAGGCCTCCGACGCGTCGCCCGCGGTCCTCACGTTCCTCGCCGGCGGCGTCGTCGTCGAGGCGGACGGCCAGGCGATCGAGCCCGTGCAGCTCCTGACCGCAGAGCTCTGGACGGCCAAGGGCCGCCGGCTCGGCGTCCTCGCCCGCATGCACGACCTGCTCCCGGGCCGCTACGCCGTGGGAGTGACCGGCCGGGACGGGAACGGCCGCGCCCTCAGGCCCGGCCGGTACGTGCTCAGGCTCCATGCCGAGCCGCCCGCCGGCGACGTCGGCGCGCAGGCGACCGTGCGCGACGTGCCGTTTAGACTCCTGCCGCGGTGACCGCGCTCGACACATCTGCGCCGTCCGTCCAGGAGAACGCCTGGGAGATGGCGCGGGAGCAGCTCCGCCGCACGGCCGAGCTGGCGGAGCTCGACCCGAGCCTCCTGAACGTCCTCACCGACTGCAAGAAGGCGGTCGAGGTCTCCGTCCCGACGCGGATGGACGACGGGTCCGTCGAGGTCTTCACCGCCTACCGCGTGATCCACAACGTCGCGCGCGGCCCGTCCAAGGGAGGGATCCGCTACCACCCGGCGGTCACGCTCGAGGAGACGAAGGCGCTCGCGATGTGGATGACGTGGAAGTGCGCCCTCATGGAGCTCCCGTTCGGCGGCGCGAAGGGCGGAGTCGTCTGCGACCCGAAGGTCCTCTCTCAGAGCGAGCTCGAGCGGATGACCCGCCGCTACACGACGGAGATCATCAACCAGATCGGGCCGGAGACCGACATCCCGGCGCCCGACGTCGGGACCGGCCCGCAGGTCATGGCCTGGATCTTCGACACGTACTCGATGAACAAGGGCTACTCGGTGCTCGGCGTGGTGACCGGGAAGCCGCTCCACGTGGGTGGGTCGCTCGGGCGCGAGAAGGCGACGGGCCGCGGCGCCGGGTACTGCGTGCGCGAAGGGCTGCGCCGGAAGGGCCGCGACGTCGCGGACGCGAAGGTCGCCGTCCAGGGCTTCGGGAACGTCGGCCGCAACCTCGCCGTGCTGCTCGAGGAGGCGGGCGCGAGGATCGTCGCCCTCTCCGACTCGACCGGCGGGATCCACAACCCGAACGGGATCGACGTGATGGCGGCCGCCCGGCACAAGGCCGAGACGGGCTCGCTCGGCGGCTACGCCGAGGCCGAGGACGTGACGAACGCCGAGCTGCTGCTCCTCCCGTGCGACGTGCTCGCGCCCTGCGCGCTCGAGCAGGAGATCACCCGGGACAACGCGCACGCCGTGCAGGCCGCGATCGTCTGCGAGGGCGCGAACGGGCCGGTGACGACCGACGCCGACGACATCCTCGCCGACCGGGGCGTCCTCGTCCTCCCGGACGTCCTCGCGAACGCGGGCGGGGTCGTCGTCTCGTACTTCGAGTGGGTACAGGGCCTCCAGGAGTACTTCTGGAAGGAGGACGAGGTGAACGCGCGCCTGAACGACATCGTCACGCGCGCCTTCGACCAGACCTGGACGCTGCACGAGACGCGCTCGGTCACGATGCGCCAGGCCGCGTACCTCCTCGCCGTCGGCCGCGTGGCCGAGGCGACGCTGACGCGCGGCCTCTACCCCTAGTGCCCGCCCCGCCGCGGGTCGTGCTCTACGCGGCGCCAGGCTGTCATCTCTGCGCCGCGGCGCGCAGGGTGCTCGAGGGCGTTCGGGCGGACGTGCCGTTCGCGCTCGAGGAGGTCGACATCTCCACCGACCCGGAGCTCGAGCGCCGCTACCGCGAGCGGATCCCGGTGGTCGAGGTCGGCGGGGAGGAGGCGTTCACGTACTTCGTCCACCCGGACGGGCTCCGCCGGCGGCTCGCACAAAGTGGCCCCGAGCCCGGCAGTTCGTGACAGCGCAGGTTCACTCCGCGCCTGGCGTTCCGGGAGGGCTATGCTCCGTCACAAGCTATGTCGCGACTCGCTGAGCTGAGTACGGAGACGGAACGCGCAGGCGACCGGCTGACCGTCGGCGTGGCCGCGCGCCTGAGCCAGTACCTGCGCGTCCTCACCCAGGCGCGGAAGGTCGGCAAGGAGCGGATCTCCTCGCAGGAGATCAGCGAGTACACGAACATCAACGCGACGCAGATCCGCCGTGACCTCTCCGGCTTCGGCAAGTTCGGCAAGCGCGGGGTCGGCTACAACGTCGACGCGCTCTCCGGCGAGATCCGCAAGATCCTGCGGACGCAGGGCCAGCACAACATCGCGCTCTTCGGCGTCGGTCGGCTCGGCCAGGCGGTCGCGAACTCCTCGGTCTTCGCCGACCACGGCTTCAACATCGCGGCCGCGTTCGACACCGATCCCGCGAAGGTCGGGCGGACGGAGGACGGGCTTCAGGTGCTCGACTACGAGCGGCTCTCGGACGTCATTCGGGAGAAGAACATCATCGTCGCCGTTCTCGCCGTGCCCGCGGAGGCGGCGCAGAGCGTCGCGGACGACGTCGTCGCGGCCGGCGTGAAGATCATCTTCAACTACACGGACGCGCTGCTCGACGTGCCGCAGGACGTGACGGTGCACACGACGAGCCCGGCCGTCGAGCTGCTCTACGCGCTCTACTTCCATCTGACCTAGCGAGCCGCGGCCCGCGCGGCCGTGCCCCTTGAGGCCATGGACGGGGGACTGTCCCCGGGTCACGGCCGTCGGGGACGAGGCCGGCGTCGGGCCCCGGGCCGCGAGGGCGCATGGGAAGCGGCCGGTTGCCCCTTTCGGCCATGGACGGGGGCCTGTCCCCGGGACACGGCCCGGCGGGACGCCTACGGCTCGATGCGGACGACGACCGGCCCGGGCTCGCGCTCGGCGAGGACGGCGCGGAGGCGTTCCTCCGGCGACGGCTCCCCCTCCTCCGTCCGCTCCTCCGCCTGCGGGACGAGGCGGACGACGACCTCGCCGTCCTCGACCCGCGCGTCGAAGCCCTCCGCCCGCAGGTCGGCGGCGACCGCGCGCGGCGGGCCGGCGACCCGGACGGGTTCCGCCCCGGAGGACGGCTCTCCCGCCGATTCGGGGACGGCGGTCGACGCGTCGTCCTCGCCCGCGGCGCCGCTCTCCTCGCCGCCGCCGTCGTCGGCCAGCTCGCTCACCGCGTCACCACCCACCTCGTCGTCTCCGACGCCCCCGAGCTGCGCGACCGCAACGACCGACGCGACGAGCACGAGCGTCGCCGCGAGCACGAGCCCGAGCCGCCGTGTCTCCCACAACCGGAAGCGCCGCTCGCGCGGCTCGCGGTCGATCGCCGCGCTGATCCCGTCCCGCGCCCGCTCGGACAGCTGCAGGACGCCGGACGCGTGCAGGGCGGCCCGCCCCGCGCGGAGCTGCCGGATCGTCTCGGTGCACTGCGGGCAGCCCTCGACGTGCGCGGCCACGGAGCCCTGCGCCGCCCGCGGGAGCTCGCCCTCGACGAGGTCGAGCAGGTCCAGCTCGTCTGGATGCCGTTCGGCCATCACTCGTTGGACGGGGCGCCCCCTCCGCCGGTTCCGAGCAGGCGTGCTAGCTCGGCGCGCGCCCGGAAGAGGCGCGACTTCACCGTACCCTCCGCGACCCCGGTGATCTCGGCGATCTCGGCGTACGAGCAGCCGAGCACGTCGGAGAGGACGACCGTGCGCCGCTGCTCCTCGTCGAGCGACGCGAGCGCGCGCTGCAGCTCGCTCGACAGCTCGCGCTCGGCGATCCGGTCGCGTGCGTCCGGTGTCGTCTCGACCGTCTCGACGGGCTCGGGACGCCGCCGCTCGCGCTGGTCGTGCGCCGCGTTCACGCAGATCCGGTAGAGCCAGGTCGAGAAGAGCGAGCCGCCGCGAAACGAGCCGAGCCCGCGCCAGGCACGGAGGAACGCCTCCTGCACGGCGTCCTCCGCCTCGGAGCGCGAGCCGAGCGTCCGCGCGGCCAGCGTGAAGAGCCGGTGCTGGTGGCGATCGACCAGCCGTTCGAACGCGAGCCGGTCGCCACGCTGGGCGCGCTGGACGAGCGGTGCGTCAGGATCAGGGCTATGTCTCTGCATCGAGGGTTGCTGAGGGGATGTCCCCCTCGGTGAAGATTCTCCTCTGGCACGGGTACCTCCTTGGCGGGACCGGCTCGAACGTCTACACCCGCTCGCTCGCCCGCGCCTGGTCGCGGCTCGGGCACGAGGTGGTCGTCTTCTGCCAGGAGCCCCATCCCGAGCGCTTCGACCTCGGCGGAGCGACCGTCGTCCGGCCGGATCTCGCCGGCGGCCCGCTGCCCGTGTTCGTGCTCGACCGCTACGAGGACCTCGACGCCCGCTACCTGCAGGAGCTCACGTGGGCCGAGCGGCGCGAGTACGTCGAGCTGAACGCGGCCGCCGTGCGTGAGCACCTGCCGGCCGACCTCCTCGTCACGAACCACGTGCTCCCCGGCGGGCCCGTCGGCGCCGCCGTCGGGATCCCGTTCGGTGTCAAGGCGCACGGCTCCGAGCTCGAGTTCTCGATCCGCGGGAACGAGCCGCTCGCCGACTGGGCGCACGAGTCGCTCGACGAGGCGCGCGCGGTGTACGCGGGCTCGGAGCACATCCGCCGCGTGCTCGAGGAGGTCGTGGGGCCCGGCGACTACCTGAGCCGCGTGCACGTCGTGCCCCCCGGCGTGGACGTCGAGGAGCTTCGGCCCCGTCCGCGCGACGAGGCGCTCGCGGCGCTCCTCGAGGAGGCGCGGCGTGACCCGCCGAACCCGGGAAACGCACGCGAGCGCCTTCCGGACGAGGGAAACGCGGAGCGGCTCGCCGCGCACCTCGCGGGCGACGAGCCGACGGTCGTCTACGTCGGGAAGCTCTCGCACGAGAAAGGCGTCACGCTCTTCCTGGAGGCGGTCGAGCGGGCCGGCGTGCGCGCCGTCGTCGTCGGCTTCGGCCCCGAACGGGAGCCGCTCGAGGAGCAGGCCGGCGAGCGCGTCCTCTTCACGGGGCCGCTCGAGCACCGCCACCTCGGCCCGCTCTGGGCGCTCGCCGACGTGAGCGTGACGCCGTCCGTCTTCCCCGAGGCCTTCGGGATGGTCGCGGCCGAGGCCGCCGCCTGCGGCTCGCCTCCGCTCGTCGCCCGCCACTCCGGGCTCGCGGAGATCGCCGAGGCCCTCGAGGAGGACTATCCGCCGCACCTTCGCCACCTGGCGAGCTTCGCCCCCGGCGACGTCGACGAGCTGACGCGCAAGCTCGAGCTGATCCTCTCCCTGCCCTCCGAGGACCGGGACGCGTTGAGCGAGGCGGCCCGCCGAACCGCGGAGAGCCGCTTCGCATGGGAGCGAATCGCCTCCCTAATACTTTCACTTTGATACCTTCGCCCGGATGAACGCCCCGCCGAATCCGGGCGAGGAGCTGCGCGTCGCCCGGGAGCGCTTCGACGAGGCCGACG
>Ga0299913_10000251_pt1 | contig 30905 bp, 26 predicted proteins | sample RVTome_9_FD_201360 | JGI IMG/M metagenome (GOLD analysis project Ga0299913, IMG submission 201360) | Soil microbial communities from uranium-contaminated site in the Upper Colorado River Basin, Wyoming, United States - RVT155D38 (version 2) ... | reverse complement strand
GTGCCGGCATCCGGATCGACGGCGGCACCACGCACGCCGGCTCCCAGGTCAGCGCGCACTTCGACTCGATGCTGGTCAAGCTGACCTGCCGCGGGCGGGACTTCGCCACCGCGGTGCGCCGGGCCCGCCGCGCGGTGGCCGAGTTCCGGATCCGCGGCGTGGCGACGAACATCCCGTTCCTGCAGGCGGTGCTCGACGAGCCGGACTTCCAGCAGGGCAACGTCACCACGTCGTTCATCGCCGAGCGCCCGCACCTGATGACCGCGCGCGGCTCGGCCGACCGCGGCACCAGGATCCTCACCTACCTTGCCGACGTCACCGTCAACCGGCCGAACGGGCCGCGGCCGTCCACGGTGGACCCGGCGGAGAAGCTGCCGGTCGCCGACCTGACCGAGGGGCCGGCACCGGGTGCGCGGCAGCGCCTCCTGGAGCTGGGCCCCGAGGGCTTCGCGCGCTGGCTGCGCGGCATCGCGGCGGTCGGCGTCACCGACACCACCTTCCGCGACGCGCACCAGTCGCTGCTGGCCACCAGGGTCCGCAGCAAGGACCTGCTGGCGGTCGCGCCGCACGTCGCGCGGCTCACCCCGGAGCTGCTGTCCGTCGAGTGCTGGGGCGGCGCGACCTACGACGTGGCGCTGCGCTTCCTGGCCGAGGACCCGTGGGAGCGGCTGGCGGCGTTGCGCGAGACGATGCCGAACCTCTGCCTGCAGATGCTGCTGCGCGGGCGCAACACGGTGGGCTACACGCCATACCCGGAGGCGGTCACCCAGGCCTTCGTCGAGGAGGCCACGGCCACCGGCATCGACATCTTCCGGATCTTCGACGCGCTCAACGACATCGCCCAGATGCGCCCGGCCATCGACGCGGTGCGCGACACCGGCATGGCGGTCGCCGAGGTCGCGCTGTGCTACACGGCCGACCTGTGCGACCCGGCCGAGCAGCTGTACACCCTGGACTACTACCTCAAACTCGCCGAGCAGATCGTGCACGCCGGCGCGCACGTGATCGGCATCAAGGACATGGCCGGGCTGCTGCGCCCGCCGGCCGCGGCGCGGCTGGTGTCGGCGCTGCGGGAGCACTTCGACCTGCCGATCCACCTGCACACCCACGACACCCCCGGCGGGCAGCTGGCCACCTACCTGGCCGCGATCGGCGCCGGGGTGGACGCGGTGGACGCGGCCGCGGCGTCCATGGCCGGCACCACGTCGCAGCCGGCGCTGTCCGCGCTGGTCGCCGCGACCGACCACACCGAGCGGGCCACCGGGCTGTCGCTGCAGGCCGTGTGCGACCTGGAGCCGTACTGGGAGGCGGTGCGCCGGCTGTACGCGCCGTTCGAGTCCGGGCTGCTGTCGCCGACGGGCCGGGTGTACCGGCACGAGATCCCCGGCGGCCAGCTGTCCAACCTGCGGCAGCAGGCCATCGCGCTGGGTCTCGGGCAGAAGTTCGAGCAGATCGAGACGATGTACGCGGCGGCGGACCGGATGCTCGGCCGGCTGGTCAAGGTGACCCCGTCGTCCAAGGTGGTCGGCGACCTCGCGCTGCACCTGGTGGGCGCCGGGGTGGACCCGGCGGAGTTCGAGGCGGAGCCCGGCCGCTTCGACATCCCGGACTCGGTGGTCGGCTTCCTGCACGGCGAGCTGGGCGAGCCGCCCGGCGGGTGGCCGGAGCCCTTCCGCAGCAAGGCGCTGCGCGGCCGCGCGGCGCCGCGGCAGGTGGCCGAGCTGACCCGGGACGACCGGCGCGGCCTGGAGACCGACCGCAGGCACACGCTCAACCGGCTGCTGTTCCCTGGGCCGGCGAAGGAGTTCGGCGCCCACCGGGAGTCCTTCGGCGACACCTCGGTGCTGCACAGCCTGGACTTCTTCTACGGGTTGGCCCAGGGCAGCGAGCACTCGGTCGACCTGGAGCCCGGCGTCCGGCTGCTGATCGGGCTGGAGGCGATCGGCGACGCCGACGAGCGCGGCATGCGCGCCGTGATGGCCACGCTCAACGGGCAGCTCCGGCCGGTGCAGGTGCGCGACCGCTCGGTCGCCTCCGACGTGCCGGTCGCGGAGAAGGCGGACCGGTCGAACCCCAACCACCTCGCGGCCCCCTTCGCCGGCGTCGTCACGCTGACCGTCGGCGAGGGCGAGGCCGTCGAGCCCGGCCAGACGATCGCCACCATCGAGGCGATGAAGATGGAGGCGGCGATCACCTCGCCGGTGGCCGGCGCCGTCAAGCGGGTGGCGATCGGCAAGGTGCAGCAGGTGGAGGGCGGCGACCTGCTCATCGAGCTCGCCTGAACCCTTTCGGCCGGCACCTGGGCGTCCCGGCGCTCGTCTTATGAGCCGTGGGACGCCCACGTGCCGCGCCGAGCGGGGATAGCGTCGCGCGGGTGACCCAGACGTCGCTGTGGCGCAACCGCGACTTCGTGCTGCTGTGGAGCGGCCAGGTCGTGTCCACGATCGGCATCAGGGTGACCTCGCTCGCCTACCCGCTGCTCGTGCTGGCCCAGACCGGTTCGCCGGCGAAGGCGGGGCTCGTCGGCTTCGCGCAGACGCTGCCGTTCCTGCTGTGCTACCTGCCGGCTGGGGCGCTCGTCGACCGCTGGGACCGCAAGCGCGTGATGCTCGCCTCCGACGCCGGCAGGGCGCTCGCCGTCGGCAGCGTGGCGGCCGCGCTCGCACTGGACGCGCTGAGCCTGCCGCTGATCCTGGCGGCGGCCTTCGTCGAGGGCGTGCTGTTCGTGTTCTTCCAGCTCGCCGAGGGCGCGGCGTTGCCGCACGTGGTGCCACGCGCGCAGCTGTCCACCGCGCTGGCGCAGAACCAGGCTCGCGAGCATGGCGCGGAGCTGGCCGGCCAGCCGCTCGGCGGGGTGCTGTTCGGCATCAGCCACCTGCTGCCGTTCCTCTTCGACGCGGTGTCCTACCTGGTGTCGTTCGTAACCCTGCTGTTCGTGCGGCCGGCGTTCCAGGCCGAGCGGGCGTCGGCGGCCACCCGGCTGCGGGCCGACATCGCCGAGGGCGTGCGGTGGGTCTGGCGGCAGCACTTCCTGCGGGCCCTGGTGGCGCTGATCGGGCTCACCAACCTGGTGTTCAACGCGCTCACGCTGGCGTTGATCGTGCGCGCCCAGCAGCTCGGCGCGTCGCCGGCCGTCATCGGCCTGGTGTTCGCCTGCTACGGCGCGGCGGCCGTCGTCGGCGCGCTCGCGGCACCCGCCATGCAGCGCCGGCTGTCGGCCCGACTGGTGATCATCGGCTCGCTGTGGGTGTGGGCCGCCACGCTCGGCCTCCTCGCGCTGCCCCGCACGCCGCTGCTGCTCGGTGCGGTCGTCGCGGTCGTGGCGCTGATCGGGCCGGTGTTCAACGTGGTGGTGGGCGCGTACCGGTACGCGCTGACGCCGGACCGGCTGCAGGCCCGCGTGCAGAGCGTCGGGCGGCTGGTGGCGTGGGGCACCATTCCGATCGGCACCCTCGCCGGCGGCATCCTGGTGGAGGCGATCGGCCCGGTGCGGACGCTGCTCGTGATGGCCGCAGCCCTCGCGCTGGTCGCCGCGGCGGCCACCGCCATCCGTACGGTCCGCAACCCCCCGCCGCTGCCGACCTGACCGCCCCGCAGGTGGCCGCTGGTAGGAGTCAGGGCAGCCAGCCGGGGTCGCTCGCCAGGACGGTCAGCAGCTGGGTGGCCCTGGTGAGCGCGACGTAGAGGGCGCGGCGGCCGGTGCTGGACAGCGCCGGATCGAATCGGCCGACGATCTCGCTCGGCTCCACGACGACCACCGCGTCGTACTCCATGCCCTTGGCCTCCAGGGTGCCCACCGGCCGCAGCCGCTCGGGCGCCAGCCCGGCCAGCCAGCCGCGCACCTCGTCGATCCGGCCCATCGCGGCGATCACACCGACGGTGCCGTCGACGGCACCGAGCAGCTCGGTGGCGGCCGTCCGCGTCGCGGCCGGCAGCTGCGCCGCGTCGTACACCCCGCGCACCACCGGCTCGACGCCGCCGCTGCGCACCGCGTGCGGCAGTTCGGCGCCGTCCGCCAGGTCGCCGAGCACCTTGGCGGCCAGCGTGAAGATCTCCACCGAGTTGCGGTAGTTCGTGCGCAGCGTGAACTCCCGCCGGGCGCCGGCCCTGGCCAGCGCGACCTCCTTGGCCTGCGCGGCCTCCGCCGGGTCCGGCCACGCGGTCTGCACCGGGTCGCCGACCACGGTCCAGCTCGCGTGCCGCCCGCGCCGGCCGACCATCCGCCACTGCATGGGGGAGAGGTCCTGCGCCTCGTCGACGACCACGTGCGCGTACTCGTCGTAGTGCACCCTGCCGTGGACCGCGCCCTCCGGCGGCTCGACGGGCTGGCGCCGGCGGCGCCGCAGCTCGCCGACCATCACCCGCAGCTCGTCGAGCAGGGCGATGTCGGCGACCGAGAACCCGGGCTTGCGCCACGACTCGGCGAGCAGGTCCACCTCGTCGGGGGTCAGCACGCCGGCGGCGATCTCGGCGAGCCGAGCGCGGTCGCCCAGCCCCCGCAGGATCTCCGTCGGCACCAGCGGCGGCCACCACGTCACCACGAAGCGGTGGAAGTCGATGCGCTCGCCGAGCTCGGTGACCAGCTCGCGGTGGTTGGGCCGGAACCGGTCGTCGGCGTAGCGCTCCGCCTTGCGCCACAACGCTTCCAGCAGCTCCTCCGCGGCGCGCACCCTGATCCGGTTGGCCATCCCGCCGCGCGCGTGCACCTTGCGCCGGATGCGCGCCAGGTCGTCGGCGTCGAGCGTGAGCACCTCGCCGCGGTAGGTGGTGCGCAGCCGGGTCGGCGCGTCCGGCGGTTCGGCGCGCACCGCACGGCGCAGCAGCCGCGGCATCCGCAGCGAGCCCTTGATCGCGGCCACCCGCGGCGGGTCGATGCGGGTCGCGGTGACGCCGTCGAGCACCTCGCCGAGCGCCCGTAGCTGTGCGGTGTCCTCGCCCATCGCGGGCAGCACCCTGGCGATGTAGTGCATGAAGCCCGGCGACGGGCCGACGACCAGCACCCCGGCGCCACCCAGCCGCCGGCGCTCCGCGTAGAGCAGGTACGCCACCCGGTGCAGAGCGACCGCGGTCTTGCCGGTGCCCGGCCCGCCGACGATCTCCGTCACGCCCGCGGACGGCGCCCTGATCACCTCGTCCTGCTCGCGCTGGATGGTGGCCACGATGTCGTGCATGGTGTCGCCGCGGGTGCGGCCGAGGGCGGCCATCAGCGCGCCCTCGCCGACCACCCGCACGCCGTCCGGCAGCGGCCCCGTGGTCAGCAGGTCGTCGTCGACGTCGAGCACCGACTCGCCGGAGCAGCGGATCACCCGCCGGCGCAGCACACCCATCGGCTCCTGCGCGGTGGCCTGGTAGAACGCGGCCGCGGCCGGGGCGCGCCAGTCGGTGACGAGCCCGCGGTACTCGGCGTCGCGGATGCCCAGCCGGCCGACGTAGAGCGGGTTGCCCTCCTCGGGATCCTCGCCCGAGGCACCGTCCGGGCCGCCGTTGTCCAGGTTGCCGTTGTCCAGGTCCAGCCGGCCGAACACCAGGCCCTCGTGCTCGGCGTCCAGTGCGGCCAGCAGCCTGCTGGTGTGCTGCACCAGCACGTCCCGCTCGTGCAGCATCGCGGCCTGCTCGAAGATCGCCTCACGGGCCGCGCCGCGCGCCAGCTCGTACCCGCGCTCGCGCATCGCCACGGCCTCGGCGCGGATCTCCGCGACCCGGGCGTACACCTGGTCGACGTGTGCCTGCTCGGTGGCGATCTCCTGGGCGATCTCGGCCTGCCTGACTCCAGGCTCTGACACGCGCGGCTCCTGCTGGTCGTGCGGGGTGGGTGGTCGGTGGGCAAACGGCGACAGTACGCGGTCGTGGTCGACAATGTGGTGCGTGACCCGGATCGTGGCCGGCAGCCTCGGTGGACGGCGGATCGCGGTACCACCGCGCGGTACCCGACCGACCTCGGAGCGCGTTCGCGAGGCGATGTTCAGCACGATCTCCGCGCGCACGGAGCTGAGGGGTGCCCGGGTGCTCGACTGCTACGCCGGCTCGGGCGCACTCGGCATCGAGGCCCTTTCCCGTGGTGCGGGCCACGCGCTGTTCGTGGAGTCCAACCGCCGCGCCGCGGCCGTGCTGGTCGAGAACCTCGCCTCGCTCGGCCTGCGTGACGCCGTCGTGCGGGCCTGCACCGTCGATGCCCTCGCGGCGGCTCGGGCCGGCGAGCCGTACGACCTGCTGGTCGCCGACCCGCCGTACGCGCTGCACGGCGAATCGCTGTCCGGCGCGCTGGCATCGCTGAACGGCAACGGGTGGCTGGCCGACGGTGCGCTGCTCGCCGTGGAGCGCCCCGTCCGCGCCGGTGAGTTCACCTGGCCGGACGGTGTGGAACAGATCACTACGAGGCGTTACGGCGACACTCTGGTTTGCTACGGTCGCCGGCCATGAGGCGCGCCGTCTGCCCAGGTTCGTTCGACCCCCCGACCAATGGTCATCTGGACGTCTTCGAACGGGCGGCCAAGCAGTTCGACGAGGTGGTGGTCGGAGTGCTGATCAACAAGAGCAAGCGGGGCCTGTTCACCGTCGAGGAGCGCATGGAGATGCTGCGGGAGGTCACCGCCGACATCCCCAACATCTCGGTGGACGCCTTCCACGGTCTGCTCGTCGACTACTGCAAGGCCAACGGCATCGGCGCCATCGTCAAGGGCCTGCGCGCGGTCAGCGACTTCGACTACGAGCTGCAGATGGCGCAGATGAACCACCGGCTGTCCGGCATCGACACCTTCTTCATCGCGACCAACCCGCTGTACAGCTTCCTGTCCAGCTCGCTGGTCAAGGAGGTCGCCACCTACGGCGGTGACGTGTCGCACCTGCTGCCACCGACGGTCGAGCAGCGCATGAAGGATCGCCTGGTCGAGCGCTCCTAATCGCTTCTGCAGCATCTCCGGACGCGCCGGACACGCGCGTAGCCGGCGAGGTCCACGAAGTCGGACCGCCCCCGATGCACACTTGTGATCGTGTATCGGGTGTTCGAGTCGCTCGACGAGCTGGTCACGCTCGTCGAGGAAGCCAGGGGCGTGCCCATGACGTCGGGCTGCGTCGTGCCGCGCGGTGACGTGCTCGAGCTGCTCGACGAGGTCCGCGACGCGCTGCCGGCCGAGGTGGACGACGCCCAGGACGTGCTCGACCACCGCGACGAGCTGGTCGCGAACGCGCGGCGGCAGGCCGACGAGTTGCTCGCCGAGGCCCGCGAGCAGGCCGAGCAGACGGTGGCGCAGGCGCGTGCCGAGGCGCAGCGCATGGTGGCCGAGGCGCGCGCCGAGGCCGAGCACGCCGTGGACGCCGGCCGGCGCCAGTACGACGAGCTGCTGGCCAGGGCCAACGCCGACGCCGAGCGGGCCAGCGCCGCTGGCAAGGCCGCGTACGACCGCGCGGTGGCCGACGGGCGTGCCGAGCAGGCCAGGCTCGTGTCCAACACCGAGATCGTGCAGGCGGCGCACGCCGAGTCCGCGCGGATCGTGGACGCGGCGACCGAGGAGTCCGACCGGCTGCGCACCGAGTGCGACGGCTATGTCGACGGCAAGCTCGCCGAGTTCGAGGAGCTGCTCGACCGCACCATGCGCACCGTCAGCAGGGGCCGGGGGCAGCTGCGCGGCCCGGTCGGCATGAGCGACAACGGCCGCGGCGGCCGCCTGGGCATCCACTAGCGCCAGCAGCCGGGCGGCGGATTTCACCGCAGCACCGCCGGTCACGTACTCTGGAACGGCTGGCCAGACCCCTATCCCGCCAGCAAACCTCTGACATGCCACGAAACTCTGCGCCGCGCACCGCGGCACGCCGCCACGGCCACCGCCGGGACCCGTCCGGCCCATGGGTGATCGACACCCGCGATGTGGGCCGCCGACCAGGGTCCATGCGGCGTTACCAGCGCACCGCGCCGGCACCGTCCGGGTTCGGCGTCGCCGGCGTGATGGAGGTGGTCGAGGGCACCGACGTCGAGCTCGACTTCCGCGTGGAGTCGGTGGTCGAGGGCGTGCTGGTGTCCGGCACCGCCACCGCGCGCGTCGCCGGGGAGTGCTCGCGCTGCCTCGACCCGCTGTCCGACACGATCACGGTGGAGATCACCGAGCTGTACGCGTACCCGGACAGCGCGACCGACGCCAGCACCGACGAGGACGAGGTGAGCCGGGTCCTGGACGACCTGGTGGACACCGAGCAGGTGGTGCGCGACGCCATGCTGCTCGCCCTGCCGCGGGTGCCGCTGTGTGCCGAGGACTGCGCAGGGCTGTGCCCCGGGTGCGGCGCGAAGTGGGCCGAGCTCGAGCCCGATCACGGGCATGAGACCATTGACGCTCGCTGGGCCGCGCTGATGCAGCGGCGCAGCGATATCGAAGAGGAGAACGAATAACGTGGCCGTCCCGAAGCGCAGGACCTCGCGGTCGAACACCAGATCCCGCCGTTCGCAGTGGAAGGCATCCGCTCCGACGCTGGTGACCTGCAGCAACCGCGCCTGCCGCCAGCAGAAGCTGCCGCACATCGCGTGCCCCGCCTGCGGCACCTACAACGGCCGCCAAGTCGTCGCGCCGGCCTGATCGCCCGCGCCGTCAGCTGAGCAGTGGGGGTCAGAGCACCGCAGGGCCGGGCCGCTGACCGGGCTCCGCTACTGACCGCGCTCGGTGTCCACCTCGACGCCGAGCTGCTGGAGCTCGCCCTCACCCATCGCTCCTACGCATACGAGAACGGCGGGCTGCTGCCCAACGAGCGCCTGGAGTTCCTGGGCGACGCCGTACTCGGCTTCGCGGTGACCGACCACCTGTACCGCACCCACACCGAGCTCGCCGAGGGCCAGCTGGCCAAGCTGCGGGCCAGCGTGGTGAACATGCATGCGCTCGCCAGCGTCGCCCGCGGCCTCGGCGCCGGGGGCCTCGGCCCGCACCTGCTGCTCGGCCGCGGTGAGGAGCTGACCGGCGGGCGGGACAAGGCGAGCATCCTGGCCGACGCCGTGGAGGCGCTGATCGGCGCGGTCTACCTGCAGCACGGCATCGCGGTCGCCACCGAGCTGGTGTACCGGCTGTTCGGCGCGCTGCTTGCGGAGGCGCCGCGGCTGGGCGCCGGCCTGGACTGGAAGACCAGCCTGCAGGAGCTGACCGCCACCGCCGACCTCGGCGTGCCGGAGTACCGCGTCGACGAGGAGGGCCCGGACCACGCCAAGCACTTCACCGCGACCGTGCTGGTCGGCGGCAGGGCATTCGGCCACGGCGAGGGCCGCACCAAGAAGGAAGCCGAGCAGAAGGCCGCCGAGGCCGCATGGCGGGCGCTGTCCGAGGGTGCCAGCGGCGAATCGTAGGGTTGCCCGCGTGCCGGAGCTGCCCGAGGTCGAGGTCGTTCGTAGAGGGGTCGCCGACCATGTGGTCGGGCGCCGTATCGCCACCGTGGAGGTGCGCCACCCGCGTGCCGTGCGCCGGCACGTGCCGGGAGCGGCCGACTTCGCCGCGCGGCTGGCCGGCCGCACCGTGACCGCCGCCCGCCGCCGTGGCAAGTACCTGTGGTTCGAGCTGGACGACCCCTCGGACGCGGTGCTGGCCCACCTAGGCATGAGCGGGCAGCTGCTGGTGCAGCCCGTGGACGCGGTGGACGAGACCCACCTGCGGATCCGGCTGCGCCTGGACGACGGCAACGAGCTGCGCTTCGTCGACCAGCGCACCTTCGGCGGGCTGTCGGTCGAGGAGCTCACCGCGGACGGCCTGCCCGCGCCGATCGCGCACATCGCGCGCGACCCGTTCGACCCGTCGTACGACCCGGAGGACGTGGTCGCCAGGATGCGGCGGCGCGACACCGGCCTCAAGCGCGCGCTGCTCGACCAGACGGTCGTCTCGGGTATCGGCAACATCTACGCCGACGAGGCGTTGTTTCGCGCGCAGCTGCACTGGGCGCGGCCCACCGCCACCCTGACCAGGCCGGCGGCCCGCCGCGTGCTGGCCGCCGCCGCCGAGGTGATGGCGGCCGCGCTCGGCGAGGGCGGCACCTCGTTCGACGCGCTGTACGTCGACGTCAACGGCCAGTCCGGCTACTTCGACCGCAGGCTCGCCGTCTACGGGCAGGACGGCATGCCGTGCCCGCGGTGCGGCACTCCGGTGCGGCGCGAGGCGTTCATGAACCGGTCGTCGTACTCCTGCCCGCGCTGCCAGCCGCGTCCGCGCCGCCCGCACTGGTAGACGGCGTCACTGGACTGGGCCACTACAGTTCGCGCATGAGCAAGCTCGCCGGCTTCGTGGTGCCGCAGCGCAACAAGGCCTACTTCTTCCACGGGGACCGCTACGTGCGGTACGACGTGGCCGCCGACGGCGTCGAGGCCGGCTACCCGAAGCCGATCGCGGGCAACTGGAACAGCGCGTTCGACCGCGACATCGACGCGGCCGTGCTGCGGCCCGCAGGGGACTACGCGTACCTCTTCCGCGGCGCGGAGTACGTGAAGATCGACATGCTGGGCAACACGCTGGTTCCCGGCTATCCGAAGGTCATCGCCGGCCACTGGCCCGGGCTGTGGGCCTCGGACATCAACGCCGCGCTTCCGTCGCTGGACGGCGCCTACACGTACTTCTTCCAGGGCACCGAGTACACCAAGTACGACTGGCACGCCGACAGCGTCGTCGAGGGATACCCGAAGTTGATCTCGGACCACTGGCTGGGCGTGTACCAGTGGGGCATCGACACCGCGGTGCTGTGGCCGAGCGGCAACGCCTACTTCTTCAGCGGCGACGAGTACATCCGCTACAGCATGCACACCTACACCGCGGCCGACGGCTACCCAAGGCCGATCGAGGGCAACTGGGCCGGCCTCACCACGCTGACCTCGGGCGCCGCACCCGCGCAGGCCGACCGGCCGATCGCGGTCGAGTCGCCCGGCGGCGGCCGGATCACCAACAAGGCCGACCCGGCGCCGGCCGATCTGGTGACGGTGGACGGCCCCAGCGGGCAGCGGGTGCAGCTGCACCGCCTCGCCGCGCACTACTGGGCGCAGCTCGTCGCCGCCGCGCGCGCCGAGGGCCACGCCGACCCGCTGCTGCTCCCGGTCTCCGGCTACCGCAGCTCGGCCACCCAGCAGCGGCTGTTCGACCAGGCCGTTGAGCGCTACGGCTCAGAGGCCGAGGCCCGCAAGTGGGTGGCTCGCCCTGGCGGCAGCGCGCACCAGTCCGGCCGCGCCGTCGACTGCTGGATGGGCAGCTCCAACGACAGCCGCAACGTCGGCACCCAGCGCCAGACCGCGGTGTGGGCGTGGCTGGTGGCCAACACCGAGCGTTTCGGCTTCTACCCCTACGACGCCGAGCCGTGGCACTGGGAGTACAACCCACCCGCCTAATTGGGAGCTACCGGGTCAGCCGCCGGCTGGTGGATGTTGCGGCCGGGGTTGGGGTGTTGCTTCAAACTTGATGACTGTTCCGTAATCAAACGCGCCGTTTGATTACTTTCGAGTCATCAGCGTCGAACAACACCACAATCGGCGCCCCCGGGCGGGGGGCTTGGGGGGGGGGCGGGGGGGGGGCGGGGGGGGGGGGGGGGGGGGGGGGGGCTGCGGGTTCGTCGTGGTCGTGGTGGTGGTGGTCGTCGTCCGTGGCGGCGGTGGCTGCGGCCGCGTGGTCCTCGGCCTCGGCCGGACGGTCGTGCGGACGACGGCGGTCGTCGTCTCCGCGGTCGGCGCTGGCGGCGGCGGCTCCTGCGTCGACTCGTTGGTCAGCAGCCAGGACGGCAGCACGAGCGGCACTCTGGTGGTCTCGGGCGTCGTGGCGTCGTCGGCAGGGGCTCCCACCGGCGTCCCGCACGCCGCGCTGCCGACGAGCAGAGCCACCGCCGCAACGCCGACGACGATGCGCGTGCTGAGCACGGCTGCTCCGTTCCTCCGGTTCCCGGGCCGATGGAAACGCTCTGCGATCGCGCGGACGCTATCAGAGACCACTCGATCGAGTGAAGGCGAGGTCGCGCCACAATGGCTGCGTGCAGGCAACCGATCGGGTGCAGCTCGTCGCCGTTGTCCACGGGAACGTGCAGGGCGTGGGTTTCCGCTGGTGGACCCGGCGCCGCGCGACGGAACTCGGGCTCGCCGGGCACGCCCGCAACCTGCAGGACGGGCGGGTCGAGGTGGTGGCCGAGGGTGAGCGGCAGGCCTGCGAGCGGCTGCTGGAGCTGCTGCGCCACGGCTCCACGCCGGGCAGGGTCGAGCAAGTCGCGGAACGATGGCAACCAGCGGCCGGAGGGCTGGCCGGCTTCGTCGAATGCTGAGTCGAATGCCCGGAGGTCCGATGCCGCGGGGTCCAACGCCGGGGGCCACCCGGTTGGTGCGCGTCCGGGCCGACGTGCGGGGTTGCGGCACCACCGGCGGGTACCCTCTGCCGGATAGTCGCGAGAGGGGCCGGCGCACGTGCATCTGAAGAGCCTGACGCTGAAGGGCTTCAAGTCCTTCGCATCGGCGACCACGCTGCGCTTCGAACCCGGCATCACGTGCGTGGTCGGCCCGAACGGCTCCGGCAAGTCCAACGTGCTCGACGCGCTGGCCTGGGTGATGGGCCAGCAGGCGGCCAAGGCGCTGCGCGGCGGGAAGATGGAGGACGTCATCTTCGCCGGCACCGCGGGCCGTCCGCCGCTGGGCCGCGCCGAGGTGACGCTGACGATCGACAACTCCGACGGCGCGCTGCCCATCGACTACACCGAGGTGTCGATCACCCGCCGGATGTTCCGCGACGGTGCGAGCGAGTACGAGATCAACGGCAACCACTGCCGGCTGCTCGACGTGCAGGAGCTGCTCTCCGACTCCGGCATCGGCCGCGAGATGCACGTCATCGTCGGCCAGGGCCAGCTCGGCGAGATCCTGCAGTCCAAGCCCGAGGAGCGGCGCGCGTTCATCGAGGAGGCCGCCGGCGTCCTCAAGCACCGCAAGCGCAAGGAAAAAGCGCTGCGCAAGCTCGAAGCGATGCAGGCCAACCTGACCCGGCTGACCGACCTCACCGCCGAACTGCGCCGCCAGCTCAAGCCGCTCGGCCGGCAGGCCGAGATCGCGCGGCGGGCCGCCACCGTGCAGGCCGAGCTGCGCGACGCGAAGCTGCGGCTGGCGGCCGACGACCTCGTCACGCTGCGCGCCGAGCTGGCCCGCGAGGAGGCCGACGAGGCCGTGGCCAGGGCCCGGCGCGCCGAGGTGGAGGCCGCCGGCGCCGCCGTGCGCGAGGAGCTGGCCACCCTGGAGGCCGCACTGGCCGAGGTCGCGCCGCGGCTGGCCCGCAGCCAGGAGACCTGGTACCGGCTCTCCGCGCTGGAGGAACGGCTGCGGGGCACCGTGCGGCTCGCCGCCGAGCGGGCCAGGCACCTCACCGCGCCCACCTCCGATGCGGAGCAGCGCCCCGGGCGCGACCCCGACGAGCTGGAGCGCGAGGCGGCCGAGGCGGCCGAGCTGGAGGCCGAGCTGGCCGAGGTGGTCGACACCTCGCGCGAGGTGCTGTCCACGGCGGTCGCCGCGCGGGCCGAGCTGGAGGACGCGCTCGCCGCGGCCGAGCGCCGGCACCTGGACGCGGTGCGCTCGATCGCGGACCGCCGCGAGGGGCTGGCCAAGCTGGCCGGGCAGGTGGAGGCGCTGCGGTCCAAGGCGGGCGCGACCGCCGAGGAGATCGAGCGGCTGTCCAGCACCCTCGCGCACGCGCGCGAGCGGGCGAGCGCCGCCCAGCGGGAGTTCGACGAGCTGCAGTCCGAGATCGGCGCGCTGGACGCCGGCGAGGTCGGGCTGGACGCCAGGCACGAGGCCGCGCTCGCCGCGCACGTCAGCGCGCAGCAGCGGGTGACCGAGCTGGCCGCCGCCGAGCGGGAGGCCGAGCAGGAGATCGCGCACTGGAAGGCGCGGATCGACGCGCTGTCGCTCGGCCTGGCCCGCAAGGACGGCGCCGGCACGCTGCTGGCGGCCGCCGACCGGCTGCCGGGGCTGCTCGGCTCGGTGTCCGCGCTGCTGACGATCGAGCACGGTGGGGAGGCGGTGGTGGCCGCCGCGCTCGGCTCGACGGCCGACGCCATCGCGATGTCCACGGTGGACGACGGCGTGGCCGCCCTCGAGCTGCTCAAGACTTCCGACGCCGGCCGCGCCAACCTGCTGCTCGGCGGCGGCGCCGGGCTGGCCGTCGACCGCGCCGGCTGGCCCGAGCTGCCGGCCGGCGCCCGCTGGGTGGTCGACCTGGTCACCGCGCCGCCGGCGTTGCAGCCCGCCATGTGGCGCGCGCTCGACCGGATCGCCATGGTCGACGACCTCGCGGCGGCGCGCGCCCTGGTGAGCGAGCAGCCGCTGGTGCGGGCCGTCACGCGCGACGGTGACGTGCTCGGCGCCGACCACGCGATCGGCGGCACCGGCCGGGCGCAGTCCATGATCGAGGTGCAGGCCGCGGTCGACGAGGCCGAGGACAGGCTGGGAGCGGCGCAGCGCCGGATCGTGGCGCTCGCCGCGGCGCTGGACGGCGCGCGCGCCGAGGAGGCCGCCCGCGCCGAGGACGTCGCCAACGCGCTCGCGGCGCTCAACGAGTCCGACGCCCAGCTGGCCGCGGTCGCCGAGCAGCTCGGCCGGCTCGGCCAGGCGGCCCGCTCCGCCGCTGCCGAGGCCGAGCGCGTGCAGGGCCAGCGGGCCACCGTCGAGGCCAACCGCGACGAGATGCTCACCGCGCTCGCCGACCTGGAGGACCGGCTGGCGGCCCATCAGGGCGAGCCGATCGACGACGAGCCGGACGCGGCCGAGCGCGACGAGATTGCCGCTGCGCTGACCGCGGCGCGCACCGAGGAGATGGACGCCAGGCTCGCCGTGCGCACCGCGGAGGAGCGGGCCCGCGCCCTGCACGGCCGGGCCGACCAGCTGCGCCGCGCCGCCCGAGCCGAGCGGGAGGCCAGGGTGCGCGCCGAGGTCACCCGCGCGGCCCGTGCCAGGGGTGCCTCGGTCGCGCAGGCGGTGGCGGCGGCCGGCGAGAAGGCGCTCGAGCGCATCGCGGGGTCGCTGCGCCGCGCGGCCGCCGAGCGCGACGCCGCCGCCGTCGAGGGCGCGCAGCACGAGAGCGCGCTGTCCGCGGTCCGCGGCCGGCTGCGCGAGCTGGAGGGCGAGCTCGCCAGGCTCACCGACACCGTGCACCGCGACGAGCTGCTGCGCGCCGAGGCCAGGCTGCGCGTCGAGCAGGTCGAGACCAAGATCGCCGAGGACTACGGCATCGGGCTGGACGACCTGGTGGCCGAGTACGGGCCGGAGGTGCCGGTGCCGCCGTCGTCGGGCGAGCTCGCCGAGTACGAGGCGGCCCGCGAGCGCGGCGAGGACGTGGTGGCCCCCGCGCCGGTGCCGTACGACCGGCCGACCCAGCAGCGCCGCGCCCAGCGCGCCGATCGGGACCTGACGCTGCTCGGCAAGGTCAACCCGCTGGCCCTGGAGGAGTTCGCCGCGCTGGAGGAGCGCTACAAGTTCCTCTCCACCCAGCTGGAGGACCTCAAGGCCACCCGCCGCGACCTGCTCACCGTGGTGGCCGACGTGGACTCGAAGATCCTCGAGGTGTTCACCGGCGCGTACTACGACGTGGCGCGCGAGTTCGAGACGGTGTTCGCCACGCTCTTTCCCGGCGGCGAGGGCCGGCTGGTGCTCACCGACCCGGACGACATGCTCACCACGGGCATCGACGTCGAGGCGCGCCCGCCGGGTAAGAAGATCAAGCGGCTGTCCCTGCTCTCCGGCGGGGAGAAGTCGCTGACCGCGGTCGCCATGCTGGTGGCCATCTTCCGCGCCCGCCCGTCGCCGTTCTACGTGCTCGACGAGGTCGAGGCCGCGCTCGACGACACCAACCTGCGGCGGCTGCTCGGCCTGCTCGAACAGCTACGCGACACCTCGCAGCTCATCGTGATCACCCACCAGAAGCCGACCATGGAGATCGCCGACGCGCTGTACGGCGTGAGCATGCGCGGCGACGGCATCACCACCGTGATCTCCCAGCGGCTGCGCGGCATGGTGCCCGACACCCCGGCCGAGGGCGCGGCGTAACCCTGACGGGTGGGGTGGCCGCCGGCGCCAGGTGAGCCGGCGGCGGGCGCCAGTGCAAGACTGAGGCCGTGTCGAGTACCGCCGTGACCTTGATCATCGTCATCGCGCTGCTGCTGGTCGCGGTCGCGTTGGTGACCGGCGTCGTGCTGGCCAGGCGCCGCCGGATCAGCCTCGTCGACCGCGAGTCCGAGCGGGCCGAGGACATCCGCAAGCGGCCGGGGGGGTACCAGGCCGGCGGTGGGGTCAGCCTCTCGTCGGGCCCGCGCACCCAGGCCCCACCGGCCGAAGGCCCGGCAGCCGGCGGCCAGCCCGCCGAGGGCGGTGTTCCCGAAGCCCGGCAGCCACAGCCGCCCGGGCCTCGCCCGCTGCCCAAGCCGGAGCCGCTGCCCAGCCCCGGCCCGCTCGAACCGCCGCTGCCGGGTCCCGGGCCGACCCCACCCGGGCCCGAGCCGACGCCACACCCCGAGCCCACGCCGCGACCCGAGCCGCCGTTCCCGCAGCCCGTCCCACCGGTGCCGCCCGGACCGCTGCCGCCGGAGCCCATCCCACCGGTCCCGGAGCCCGAGCCACCCGTGCCTGGGCCGGAGTCGGGGCGGCTGGCACCGGAGTGGGCGGAGCCGCTGGCCCAGCCGGAGGCGATCGCCCCGCCGGCCGGCCGGCTGGAGCGGCTGCGCGGACGGCTGGCCGGCTCCCGCGGCGCCTTCGGCCAGGGACTGCTCGGCCTGCTGGGCGCCGGTGACCTGGACGAGGATTCCTGGGGCGAGGTGGAGGACACCCTGCTGCTCGCCGACCTGGGCGCCGCCACCACGACCGAGATCGTGGAGCGGCTGCGGGCCGAGATCGTCAGCAGGGGAGTGCGCACCCCCGAACAGGCGCGCGCGCTGCTGCGCGACGTGCTGACCGGCGCGCTGCACCCCGAGATGGACCGCGCGGTGAACGCGCTGCCGTACCACGGAAAGCCGGCCGTGGTGCTGGTCACCGGGGTCAACGGCACCGGCAAGACCACCACGACCGGCAAGCTGGCCAGGGTGCTGATCGCCGACGGCCGCCGGGTGGTGCTCGGCGCCGCCGACACCTTTCGCGCCGCCGCCGCGGACCAGCTCGAAACCTGGGCGAACCGGGTCGGCGCCGAGGTGGTCCGCGGCAGGGAGGGCGGCGACCCGGCCGCGGTCGCCTTCGAGGCGGTCAAGCGCGGCGCGGAGGCGGGCGCGGACGCCGTGCTCGTGGACACCGCCGGCCGGCTGCACACCAAGACCGGCCTCATGGACGAGCTCGGCAAGGTCAAGCGGGTGGTCGAGAAGCAGGCCGAGGTCACCGAGGTGCTGCTCGTGTTGGACGCCACCACCGGCCAGAACGGCCTGGCCCAGGCCAAGGTGTTCGCCGACGTGGTGGACGTCAGCGGCATCGTGCTCACCAAGCTCGACGGCACCGCCAAGGGCGGCATCGTGTTCCAGGTGCAGCGCGAGCTCGGAGTGCCCGTCAAGCTAGTCGGCCTCGGCGAGGGCCCCGACGACCTCGCGCCGTTCGAACCGGCCGCATTCGTCGAGGCGCTCCTGGGCTGACCCGCCGCCCGCGAGCCCCGCAGCCCGCAGACCGCGAGCCCACCCCCGCGAGCCCGCCGCCCGCAGACCGCGAGCCCGCCGCCCGCGAGCCACACCGGAAGCCGTTCACGCACCGCGATAGCCTGCGCGGCGAAACCGCACGAGAGGACGCCTGCCTTGCGAATGCGCTTTGCCCCCGTCGCGCTGGCCGCGGTCGCCGCGCTGAGCCTCGGCTGCTCGCCGAGCGACCAGCCGTCCGACATCCAGACCACCACGGCCGCGCCGGCGCCACCGCGCACAACCACCGAGGCCACCACCCCGGCCAGCACGAGCGCGGCCACCCCGGTGATCAGCGTGACGGTCGCCGGCGGCCAGGTCACCCCGGCACCGGCACCGGTCGAGGTCAAGCTCGGCACCACGGTCGTCATCGAGATCACCTCGGACGTGGCCGACGAGGCCCACGTGCACGGTTACGACAGGCTCGTCCCGCTGGAGCCGGGCACGCCGGCCAGGCTGGAGCTGGTCGCCGACCAGCCTGGCCAGTTCGACGTCGAGCTGGAGAACGGGCAACAACTGCTGTTCGTCCTCCGCGTCGCGTAGCACCCCGGTCGTCGGCGCCGGCCCGGGCACCTGACCGAAGACCCTGGACGCCTATGCGGATGTGCGATACCCAATGCGCTTGGTCGGGTTGGCCGGCCACGGCGGAGACAGGGGTACCCAGGTATGAGTGAGCGCGTCTCGCGTCGGCGCCTGATGCGGGGCGCGGCCGTGACAGCAGCGGCGGTGGTCGTCGGCTTCGACCCGGCGACCAGGTCGTGGGCGACCGAGATCGGCCGCCGCACGATCCCCGTGCCGCCGCTGGACGGTTCGCTGACCATGGAACAGGCAGCCCGGCAGGAGGCCGCTGACGACTACGGGCACATCGTGCACCGGCTGCCGTACGCGGTGCTGCGGCCGGGATCGGTCAACGACATCGCCGTCATGGTGGGCTACGCGCGGGCGAACCGGCTGAAGATCGCCATGCGCGGCCAGGGGCACGTGTGCTTCGGGCAGGCCCAGGTCGAGGCCGGCATCGTGGTCGACTCGCGGACCCTGAACACGATCCACTCCATCCAGCAGGACCGCGCCGTCGTCGGCCCGGGCGTCACGTGGGCCGAACTGCTGCAGGCGACCGCACTGCAGGGCCGCACGCCACCCGTGCTCACCGACTTCATGGGCCTGTCGGTCGGCGGCACGCTGTCCAGCGGCGGCATCGGCGGTGCGTCCCAGCACTTCGGAGTGCAGGTCGACACCGTGCGCGAGCTGCAGGTCGTCACCGGCCGGGGCGACGTGATGACGTGCTCGCCGAGCCAGAACCGCACGCTGTTCGAAGCCGTGCTCGCCGGCCTCGGCCAGTACGCGATCATCGTCAAGGCGACCGTCGCGCTCGTGCCGGCGCACACCAACGCGCAGGTCTACAACCTCTACTACGCGGACCTCGGCACGTACCTCGCCGACCAGCTCATGCTGCTGCGCGACGGCCGGTTCTCATACCTGGAGGGCCAGGTCCAGCCCCGGCCGGACGGTGCACCCGGCTGGCGATACATGATCGAAGCCGTCAGCTACTACACGCCGCCGACGGTTCCGGACGACGCGGCGCTGCTCGCCGGGCTGTCCGACGACCGGGCCGCGGCCACCATCACCCCGAACACCTACCTCGGCTGGGCGTACCGGCTCGACCCGGCCGTCGAGTTCCTCAAGCTGATCGGCGACTGGTACCGCCCGCACCCGCTGCTCGACCTGTTCGTGCCCGCGTCGCGAGCGGAGTCCGTGGTCGGCGCCGCGCTCGCCGCGCTCACCCCGGCCGACATCGGCATCGGCCCGATCCTGCTCTACCCGGCCAATACCCAGCGCTTCACCAGGCCGCTGTTCCGGGTGCCGGCCGAGCCAGAGGTGTTCCTGTTCAGCCTGCTGCGCACCACCGCGAACGGCGACCCGCAGCTGCTGACCAGACAGCTCGCCAGCAACCGGGCCATCTACGAAGCCAACCTCGCCGCCGGCGGCACCTGGTACCCCATCGGTGCCATCCCCGGCTACGGCCGGGAGGACTGGCAGCGGCACTACGGCCCGCTCTGGAGCAGGGTGGTCGCCAACAAGCATCAGTTCGACCCGGATCCCGTCCTCACCCCGGGCCAGCGCATGTTTCCGTAGCCGCAGCGACCGCTGGAGACGATCAGCGGCGGCGTCGTCCAGAACTACGCCCCGGCGAATGTTCACAGGCGAAGATCGAGGAGCGCGGGCACCACGACTGCGACGGGCTGCTCGGCATCCTGCGCGACGAGACGGACATCCACATGATGACCTGCCGAGGTGGATGGCTGAGCAACAAGGCGACCGCCGTCCCGCCGGAGGCCAAGGGCTACTTCGACCCGGTGGACGCGGAAGCGGCGAACCTGGCCCATCTGATGGTGAGCGACCCCGAGCGGGCCTGGGCCAGGATCGAGGAGCTTGGCGACCACCGCGGCGACAATGCCGCGGCGAACCAGGAACTGCTGATCATGGTGTACAACAGCAACGGCGACATCCACCGGTGGGCGGACCGGTACGGCGCGCTGCGCTACCTGCGGCAATGGGGCAACCTGCCCTTCTACCGGATGTACCTGTCGCGGGGCGACGACGCGGGCGCATGGCTGGTGGACGCCGAGATCAAGGCGTGCGTCGAATGGGCCGGGAAGTACCCCGAGCGAGGCGACCGCGCCCCGGCCGCCGCGCCGGCAGCCGGACTGGGGTAAGGCGCTCGAGCATTCCGTCGCGGTCCTGCGGGGACTGAGCGCCGGCGACGAGCACGCCTGGATCAGGTACGACAGCGGCCAGGTGCTGATCGACACGTTCTCCCGGCACGCCGCGGAGGCCGCGAAGAGCGACGACCAGTACCCGTTCCACGTCGAGTACGCCGAGCTCAAGGACGCGGTGGGCCTCGCGGACCTCAGGGTCGAGAGCAAGGAAGGCGCCAGGATGGTGCTGTCCGTCGACGACGAGACCGCGGAGTACGAGGGTTTCCTGGAGGCCATCGCCGCGCTCAACGCCAAGGCCACCGGCAGCCTCCAGCTGGAGGTGAAGGGCGGCTTCCGCGGGGTGCTGTTCTGAACCTGTTGCGAACCCGCCACCGTGCGCCGCGCTGCCCGCTCAGGGGTATGGCCGCCGCCACAGGATTCCTGTGCTGGTGCGCCCTCCAACCCAGGCAGTCAGGGTCCGCGTCACGACCCGAAGCCGTCGAGCAGCTCGTCGTCCGGAACGTCGGCGATCGACCCGCCGGGGCCGTCGGCCGTGCTGCTGAGGGCGAACTGCCTGGTGCCGCTTGCCGGGACGCTGTCCTGATCGGCCGGCGGTTCGGGCAACACGGCCGTAACACCGGGCGTGGGGTAGTTCACGGCCGCGTTACCTCCGACGAGGCCGGGCGAAACAGCGGCTACAGATGCTGTCGCCCATCTGGCGTTTCCCCACGTAGGCGCTGACGCGTTTCCGCGGGGGCCCTGGTCTTCGTTGGAGGACGATGTGATCAACGCAGGAGATACGGCCTGGGTGCTCGCGTGTGCGGCACTGGTCATGCTCATGACCCCGGGCCTGGCGTTCTTCTACGGCGGGATGGTGCGCTCCAAGAGCGTGCTCAACATGCTCATGTTGAACTTCATCGCGCTCGCCGTGGTTTCCGTGCTGTGGGTGTTCTACGGCTTCAGCTTCGCCTTCGCCGACGACGCCTTCCGCGGGCTCGTCGGCGGCCTCGACCATCTGGGGCTTGCCGAAACGTGGGGCGCGCTCGCCGGCTACGGGTCGGACGACGCGCCGTGGCCCGGCTCCAACGCGATCCCGGTGCTGGCGTTCGTGATGTTCCAGCTGATGTTCGCGATCATCACGCCGGCCCTCATCTCGGGTTCGATCGCGGACCGCACCAAGTTCTGGTCGTGGGTGACGTTCGTCGCGCTGTGGGTGACGATCGTGTACTTCCCCGTCGCGCACTGGGTGTTCTCGTTCGACGGTTTCATCGGCGAGGACGCGACCGGCGGCTGGATCGCCAACCAGCTCGGCGCGCTCGACTTCGCGGGCGGCACCGCGGTGCACATCAACGCGGGTGCGGCCGGCCTGGCGCTGGCGTTCGTGCTCGGCAAGCGGCAGGGCTGGCCCAGAGAGCCGATGCGCCCGCACAACGTGCCGTTCACGCTGCTCGGCGCGAGCCTGCTGTGGTTCGGCTGGTACGGCTTCAACGCCGGCTCGGCGCTGGCCGCGGGCGACCTGGCCGCCGTCGCGTTCACCAACACCACCGTCGCAACGGCGGCTGCGGTGCTCGGCTGGCTGGTCGTCGAGCAGTTCCGGGACGGCAAGCCGACCACGCTCGGCGCCGCGTCCGGTGCCATCGCCGGCCTGGTGGCCATCACCCCGGCGTGTGGTTTCGTCAGCCCGCTCGGCGCGATCGCCCTCGGCGCGATCGCCGGCGTGGTGTGCTGCCTGGCCGTGCGGCTCAAGTACCGCCTCGGCTTCGACGACTCGCTCGACGTGGTCGCCGTGCACCTCGTCGGCGGCATCGTCGGCACCGTGCTGATCGGCCTCTTCGCCACCACCAGCGTCAACTCGGCCGGCGCCGACGGGCTGTTCTACGGCGGCGGGCTCAGCCAGCTCGGCAAGCAGGCGGTCGCGGCCGGTGCCGTGATGGCCTACTCGTTCGTGCTCACGCTGATCATCGGCATGGCGATCAAGTACACCATCGGGTTCCGGGTGGACGCCGAGGCCGAGGTCACCGGCATCGACGAGTCCGAGCACGCCGAGAGCGGGTACGAGCTCACCGGCGTCCGTGGTGGCGGCAGCGGGCTCGGCGCACACTCGGCTCAGGCACTTTCCAGGATCCCGGCCGCAGTGACCCGAACGACGGCAGACAAGGAGGGCTGATCAGCCATGAAGCTGGTGACGGCGATCGTGAAGCCGTTCGTGCTCGAGGACGTCAAGGGCGCGCTCGAACACGTCGGTGTGCTCGGCATGACGGTGTCCGAGGTGCAGGGCTACGGCCGGCAGAAGGGCCACACCGAGGTCTACCGGGGAGCCGAGTACTCGGTCGATTTCGTGCCCAAGGTGCGCGTCGACGTGGTGATCGACGACAACCTCGCCGACAAGGTGGTGGACGCCATCGTGGACGCGGCGCGCACCGGCAAGATCGGTGACGGCAAGGTCTGGGTGACTCCGGTGGAGACCGTCGTGCGGGTCCGCACCGGGGAGCGCGGGGCGGATGCCATCTGACCGCGGTAGGTACGGGCCGGGGACGCCTCGCGCGATCTCCGGCCCGAACCTGGTCTCCGCGCCCACCGGCTCCGCGTCCCCAGAGTCGCCGGACGATCCGGCCGGGCCTTCCGGCGAGGCGGCCGACCTCGTCAGGGCCAGGGCGGTGCTGCTGGCGCACCAGCCGGGGCAGCGCCGGCTGGCACCGGAGGCGCTGCGCACCGCGCTGGCCGATCTGTACGACTTCTGGCTCGCCTCCCGGATGTCCTCGCTGGGCATCTCCGACGGGGTGGCGCTGGTTGCGGTGGGTGCGTTGGGCCGCCGCGAGCTCGCCCCGCACTCCGACCTGGACCTGGTGCTGGTTCACAGTCTTGATGAAGGGCGGGGCCAGCCCGGGTTGGCCAGGATCGCCGACCGGCTGTGGTACCCGCTGTGGGACGCCGGCATCGGCCTCGACCACAGCGTCCGCACGGTCGGCGAGGCGGTGCAGGTGGCGGCCGGTGACCTGCGCGCGGCGCTCGGGCTGCTCGAGGTGCGGCACCTGGCTGGCGATCCCGCGCTGACCGCGCGGCTGGTGACGAGCGTCCGCCAGGCCTGGCGGACCGGGCTGCGCGGCCGGCTCGACGAGCTCGTCGACACCACGGCCGCCCGCTGGCAGCGCGCCGGCGAGATCGCCCACCGGGTGGAGCCGGACCTGAAGAACGGCCGCGGCGGGCTGCGCGACACCCAGCTCATCGACGCGCTGGCCATCGCGCAGGTGGCCGACCGCGCCGGGCGCGACGTGGCCACCGCGCGCACGCTGCTGCTCGACGTGCGCACCGAGCTGCACCGGCTGGCCGGCCGCTCCCGCGACGTGCTGCGCGCCCAGGACGCCGACGAGGCCGCCGCGCTGCTCGACCTGGGGGACCGCTTCGACCTGGCCCGCGCGCTGTCCGACGCGGCCCGCACCGTCGCCTACGCGACCGACGTGGCCATCCGCGCCGCCCGCGCCGCCATGCCGCGCCGCGGCCTCACCAGCACCCTGACGCTCGGCCGCCTCGGCCGCGCCCCGGTGCGCCGGCCGCTGGACGACGGCGTCGTCGAGCACGCGGGCGAGGTCGCGCTGGCCCGCGACGCGCAGCCCACCCGCGACCCCGCGCTCGTGCTGCGGGTCGCGGCGACCGCGGCCCGCACCGGCATGCCGGTCGCGGCCGGCACCCTCACCAGGCTCGCCGACACCGCACCCGAGCTGCGCGAGCCATGGCCGCGGGCCGCGCTCGACGAGCTGCTGTCGCTGCTCGGCGCCGGGCCGGGGATGGTCGAGGTCTTCGAGGCGCTGGACCGCACCGGGCTGTGGGGGCGGCTGTTCCCGGAGTGGGGCACCGTGCGTGACCTGCCGCCGCGCGACCAGGCGCACACCTGGACCGTGGACCGGCACCTGGTGGAGACCGTCGCCATGGCCGGCCGGCTGACCACCCGGGTGGCACGGCCCGACCTGCTGCTGCTCGGCGCGCTGCTGCACGACATCGGGAAGGGCCGACGTGATCTCTCCCGCGGAGGCCCCGATGGGGGCGAGCGCCGACGTGAGCTTTCCCGCGGAGGCCCCGATGAGGGCGAGCGCCGCGGCGGCGACCACTCCGAGATCGGCGCCGCGCTCGCCGTGCAGGTGGGCCGCCGGCTCGGGCTGTGGCCGTCCGACGTCGCCACGCTGTCCGCCGTGGTGCGCCACCACCTGCTGCTGCCGCACACCGCGACGCGCCGCGACCTGGAGGACGAGGCCACCGTGCGCCGCGTGGTGGACACCCTGGACGGCGACGCGGTGGTGCTGGAGCTGCTGCACGCGCTGTCCGAGGCCGACTCGCTGGCCACCGGCCCCGGCGTGTGGAGCGACTGGAAGGCCGCGCTCGTCGACGACCTGGTGCGGCGGGCGCAGGCGCTGCTGGCCGGCGACGCGCTGCCCGAGCCCGAGCCGCTGCACGCCACGCATGCGGCGCTCGTCGCGTCGGCCGCCGGCGGCCCCCAGCTGCGGCTCGACGCGTCCGCGGTGCCGCCCGTCGTGACCGTGGTGGCCGCGGACCGCATCGGCCTGCTGTCCAGGGCGACGGGCGTGCTCGCGCTGCACTCCCTGCAGGTGCACTCCGCCTCGGTGCGGACCCACGACGGCGTCGCGGTGTGCGGCTTCGAGGTGTCGCCCAGGTTCGGCTCGCTGCCCGACCCGGCGCTGCTGCGGGAGTCGCTGGTGCGCGCCCTGGACGGCACGCTGGAGCTGGCCGAGAAGCTCGAACGCAAGGAGCGCGACTACGCGGTCGCGGCCGTGGCCGACGGGCCACCTGCGCGCGTGCTGTGGTTCGACGACGAGGCGACCGGCGCGGTGATCATGGAACTGCGCGCCACCGACCGGATCGGGCTGCTGCACCGGGTGGCCGCGGCGCTGGAGCACTGCGGCGCCGACATCCGCTGGGCCAAGGCCGCCACCCTCGGCAGGTCCGTCGTCGACTCCTTCTGCCTGGCCGGCAGCGCCCCGCAGGACCGCTTCACCCCCGCCACCCGCCGCAAGATCGAACGCGCCGTCCGAACCGCCGCCCGCTGACCCCACCCGGCGTGTCCGCCGCTTCGTAACCCCGTGTCCGCCGCTTCGTAACCCCCCGTCCGTCGTTTCGTAAGCGCGTGTCCGTCGTTTCGTAAGCCCGTGTCCGTCGCTTGGTGCGACCGTGTCCGCCGTCGGGCGCCGCCGGTTGACGGCGTCTCGCATCCGTATCGACATATTCGAGGCCCCAAAACGTCGATACGGATGCGTGCCGCCCGGTGGGAACTCCGGTGGGCAGCGCCTTAGAGGTTGAGCAGCACGATCCCGGCCGCGACGAGCAGCGTGGCGACGATCCGCCGCCGGCCGAAGCGCTCCCCGAAGAACAGCGTGCCGAGCACCGCGGCCACCACCACGCTGGTCTCCCGCAGCGCCGCGACCGCGGCCAGCGCCCCGCGGGTCTGCGCCCACAGCACGAGGGCGTACGAAGCCCAGCCCAGCGTGCCGCCGACCGCCACCAGCCACCACATCCGCCGCATGGACGCCACCAGCGAACGGCCGTACTGCCACGCCGCGTACGCCAGCATCGCCACGCCCAGCGCCCCGAGCAGCCAAACCGTGTAGCCGAGCGTGCTGCCGGCCCGCCGCACGCCGACGCCGTCCACGGTCGTGTAACCGGCGATCGCCAGTCCGGTCGCCGCGGCAACCAGCACGGCCCGCGGGTTGTGCACCCGGCCCCGCAGGCCGAAGCCCCGCAGGCCGGCGCCCCGCAGGCCGGCGCCCTGCTGGCCGGCGCCCTGCTGGCCGGCGCCCTGCGGGCCGGCGCCCTGCTGGCCGGCGCCACCGACGAGCACCCACAGCCCGCCGCACACCGCGCCCACCCCGGCCAGCGCCACCCAGGACAGCCGCTCGCCGACCAGCACCACCGCGAGCAGCGCCACCACGAGCGGCGCGCTGCCCCGGGCCAGCGGGTAGACCTGCCCGAAGTCGCCGATCGAGTAGCAGCGGGCCAGCAGCACCGTGTACGTCACGTGCAGGACCAGGGACACCGCGAGGAACGGCCAGCTCGCCGCGGCCGGCGCGGCCACGAAGAAGACCAGCGGCAGGGACACCCCGGCCAGCCCGACCATGACGAGCGCGACGGCGGCCAGCGCGTCGCCGGCCCGGTGCGCGAGCGCGTTCCAGCAGGCGTGCAGCACCGCGGAGGCCAACACGGCACCGGTAACCAGCACTGCGCCTGTCTACCGGATGCCGTTGTCTAGGCTTGAGGGGCAACGACCCTGGGAGCGGCATGTTCGACACTCTTTCCGACCGGCTGACCTCGGTACTGGCCAACCTGCGTGGCAAGGGCCGGCTCTCCGATGCCGACATCGACGCCACCTGCCGCGAGATCCGCATCGCGCTGCTCGAGGCCGACGTCGCGCTGCCCGTCGTCCGCCAGTTCGTCGCGCAGGTCAAGGAGCGCGCCAAGGGCGTCGAGGTCTCCCAGGCGCTGAACCCAGCGCAGCAGGTCGTCAAGATCGTCAACGACGAGCTCGTCGGCATCCTCGGCGGCGAGACCCGCCGGCTGAACCTGGCCAAGAACCCGCCGACCGTGATCATGCTGGCCGGCCTGCAGGGTTCCGGTAAGACCACGCTGGCCGGCAAGCTCGCCCGCCACCTGCGAAGCGCCGGCCACACCCCGCTGCTCGTCGCGTGCGACCTGCAGCGGCCCAACGCGGTGACCCAGCTGCAGGTGGTGGGGGAGCGCGCCGGGGTGCCGGTGTTCGCGCCCTTCCCCGGCAACGGCGTGGGCGACCCGGTGGAGGCGGCCCGCCGCGGCGTCGGGGAGGCCAGTGCCCGCCAGCACGACATGGTGATCATCGACACCGCCGGCCGGCTGGGCGTCGACGAAGAGATGATGGCGCAGGCCGCGCACATCCGGGACGCGACGGAACCCGACGAGATCCTCTTCGTGGTCGACGCCATGATCGGCCAGGACGCGGTGACCACCGCGGAGGCGTTCCGCGACGGCGTCGGGTTCACCGGCGTGGTGCTCACCAAGCTCGACGGCGACGCCCGCGGCGGCGCGGCGCTGTCCGTCCGCGAGGTGACCGGCCAGCCGATCCTGTTCGCGTCCAACGGGGAGAAGCTGGAGGACTTCGACGTCTTCCACCCCGACCGGATGGCCGGCCGGATCCTCGGCATGGGCGACGTGCTGACCCTGATCGAGCAGGCCGAGCAGCACTTCGACCAGGAGCAGGCCGAGGCGGCCGCAGTCAAGATCGGCTCGGGCGAGCTGACCCTGGAGGACTTCCTGGAGCAGATGCTCGCGGTGCGCCGCATGGGTCCGATCGCCAATCTGCTCGGCATGCTGCCTGGCGCCGGCCAGATGAAGGACGCGCTCGCGCAGCTCGACGAGGGGCACCTCGACCGGGTGCAGGCCATCATCCGCGGCATGACCCCGGCCGAGCGGGCCGATCCGAAGATCATCAACGCGTCCCGGCGGCAGCGCATCGCGAGGGGCTCCGGCGTCAACGTCAGCGACGTGAACGACCTGGTCACCAGGTTCTTCGAGGCCCGCAAGATGATGCAGCAGATGGCGGGCCGGTTCGGCATGCCAGGCGCGGGCCCCCGCAACGCGAAGGCGCGGCGTGGCAAGAAGGGCAAGAAGGCCAAGGGCCGCGGTCCCACGCCGCCCAAGGTGCGCGGCGGCATGCCGGCCGGCATACCCGATCTCTCGCACCTGCCGCCGGGGCTCAACGAGCTGCCGCCGGGCCTGTCCGGGCTGGACCAGCTGCCGTTCGACCCAAGCAAGCTGAAGCTGCCGAAGAAGAAGTGACCCCGCTGCACCTCCGCGGCGTCCTGCTGCCGGGCGATGACGAGGTCGACCTCTGGGTGGCCGGCGGCGTGCTGCGCACCACGCCAGTCCCCGGCGCGCAGACGGTGCTGCGCGGCGGGTTCATCGTGCCAGGGCTGGTGGACGCGCACTGCCACGTCGGCCTCGGCCCCGGCGGCGCGGTCGGCCTCGACGAGGCGATCGACCAGGCGATCACCAACCGGGACACCGGCACGCTGCTGATCCGCGACTGCGGCGTGCCGATCGACAACACGCCGCTGCAGGAGCGCGAGGACCTTCCGCGGATCATCCGCGCCGGCACGCACCTCGCCAGGCCGAAGCGCTACCTGCCCAGCGTCGGCGTCGAGCTGGAGCACGAGGAGCAGCTGCCGGACGCGGTCGCCGAGCAGGCCAAGCGCGGCGACGGCTGGGTGAAGCTGATCGGCGACTGGATCGACCGCGGCGCCGGCGACCTCCGTCCACTGTGGAGCGACGGGGTGCTGGCCGAGGCGGTGCGCACCGCGCACGAGCACGGCGCCAGGGTGACCGCGCACGTGTTCAGTGCGGACGCCATCCCCGGGCTGCTGGCCGCCGGCATCGACTGCCTGGAGCACGCCACCGGCATCAGCGACGACTCGATCGCCGAGATGGCCCGCCGCGGCACCGCGCTGGTGCCCACGTTGATCAACATCGAGCACTTCCCGAACATCGCGGCGCGGGCCGAGAAGTACCCGACCTACGCGGCGCACATGCGCTCGCTCTACGCCGGGCTGGACGAGCGGATCGGCGCGGCGATCGACGCCGGCGTCGCGGTGTACGCGGGCACCGACGCCGGTGGGCTCGTCGCGCACGGACGCATCGTCGACGAGATCGCCGCGCTGCACCGCGTCGGCCTGAGCAGGGCGGCTGCGATCGGCTCCGCGAGCTGGCTGGCGCGCACCTGGCTCGGCATGCCCGAGGTGGCCGACGGCGCGCCGTCGGACCTGATCGGGTACGACAGCGACCCCCGGCTCGACCTGGAAGCGATGAGAAGTCCGTCACGCATAGTGCTTCGCGGCACCGTGGTGCACTGACCCGGTAGCGTCGGATGGGTGAGCCGGCAGACAGGCCTTACGTGACGACCCCGCCGCAGTGGCCAACGCTGGAGCCCGACGAGCCGCGCTGGCCCCAACGCCCGCAGCAGTACCAACAGCAGGGTGCGTACTACGACCCGCACCCGTACTACCAGCCGCCGGTGCCCCGCCCGCCGTCGCCGATCGAGCAACGCCCGAAGCACAAGTGGGGCTTCGGCGCGTTCCTGCTCGCCGAGGCGGTGTTCCTGCTCACCTCGCTGCTGGTGCCGCTTGTCGGCATCCTGCCGTACCTGCTCAGCGATCCGGACGGGTTCGGCGACGACGGCCCGCTGCCGGCTCCCGTGCTGGTCGCGGCGCTGACGATCCCGCCGCTGCTGGCGGCCGCCGTCGGGTTGGTGGCGACCAAGGTGCGCGGCAACGGGCCGGTGATCGACCTGCGGCTGAAGTTCGGCTGGCGCGACGTTGGCGTCGGCATGGCGTGCGGCATCGGCGGGGTGCTGCTGACCGTCCCGCTCGGGCTGCTGTGGATCTACCTGGTGGGGGAGGAGAACGCCAACTCCGCCGTCGGCGAGGTCTTCGACGGGATGCAGATGCCGGTGGTGCTCGCCGTCATCGTGTTCCTCCAGGTGTGGCTGGTGGCGCCGATCTGCGAGGAGATCCTCTACCGCGGGCTGCTGTGGGGGGCGATGGAGCGCAGGGAGTGGAACCGGTGGCTGGTCCTCGGCCTGACCACGTTCGCGTTCGCGCTGGCCCACCTGGAACCGGTCCGGGCGCCGCTGCTGCTGGCGATCGGGCTGCCGATCGGGCTGGCCAGGATGTGGTCCGGCAAGCTGGCCGCACCGGTGATCGCGCACCAGATCAACAACTTCCTGCCGGCGCTCATGCTGATGCTGCTGCTGCTCGGCAAGCCGATCGGATGAAGCCGATGGACCTCAACGCGGACCTGGGCGAAGGGTTCGGCCCCTGGCAGCTGGCCGACGACGAGGCGCTGCTGAACGTGGTGACCTCGGCCAACGTCGCGTGCGGCTTCCACGCCGGGGATCCGGCGATCATGCGACGGGTCTGCGCCGCGGCCGCCGAGCGCGGCGTGACGATCGGCGCCCAGGTGTCGTACCGCGACCTCACTGGTTTCGGCCGGCGGTTCATGGACGTGGCGCCAGCGGACCTCGCCGCAGACGTGCTGTACCAGCTCGGCGCGCTGGAGGCGTTCGCCCGCGCCGCCGGCACCTCGGTCGGCTACGTCAAGCCGCACGGCGCGCTCTACAACGCGATCGTGACGCACGCCGAGCAGGCCGAAGCGGTGGTCGAGGGCATCGCCGCGTACTCGAAGCTGCCGGTGCTCGGGCTGCCCGGCTCCGCGCTGCTGGCGGCTGCGGAGGCGGCCGGTCTGCCGACGGTGGTCGAGGCATTCGGCGACCGCGGCTACACCCCGGCCGGCCGGCTCGTGCCGCGCAGCCAGCCCGGCGCGCTGCTCACCGACACCGCGGCCGTGGTGGACCGGGCGCTGCGGCTGGCCGTGCACGGCGAGATCGTGGCGGTCGACGGCACCGTGCTCACCGTGTCGGCCGGCTCGCTGTGCCTGCACAGCGACACGCCGGGCGCGGTCGGGCACGCCGTCGCGGTGCGCGCCGCACTGGCCGGGGCGGGCGTCACGCTGGCACCGTTTGTGGTCTCCGGGCCTTCGTCTGGCAGAATGTCCGGTTGAGCGCCGGGGCGGCCC
>Ga0299913_10000250_pt1 | contig 30957 bp, 23 predicted proteins | sample RVTome_9_FD_201360 | JGI IMG/M metagenome (GOLD analysis project Ga0299913, IMG submission 201360) | Soil microbial communities from uranium-contaminated site in the Upper Colorado River Basin, Wyoming, United States - RVT155D38 (version 2) ... | reverse complement strand
AGCCATCCGAGATCCCCCGTCCGGAACCAGCCACCGGTGAAGGCCGCCTCGTTGGCCGCAGCGTTCCGCTCGTAGCCGTTCGTGACGTTCGGGCCACGAATCACGATCTCGCCGACCGCTCCCGCCTTGAGCAACGCCCCGCCGGGGCTCATGATCCCCACGCGAGGTCCGGCGGGCAGGCCGACCGATCCGGGCTTTCTGGCCCGAGGCGGCAGCGGATTGCTCGCGATCTGGAGCGACGCTTCCGTCATCCCGTAGGACTCGATCACCGGGGCCCCGAACACGCGCTCCAGCTGGTCCAGGACGACAGGCGGCAGCGCGGCGGAGCACGAACGGATGAAGCGCAGCGGCACCTCCCGGATCAGCGCCTCATGTTCCTGCGCACGTTCCACAATCGCCTGATGCATCGTCGGGACGGCGGTGTACCAGGTGGGCCTGAATTGCCGCAGCCAGGCGTAGAACCCCCTGGCGTAGACACCGTCCGTGCAGACGACGGCGCTGCCCGCCATGAGCGAGGCGAGGACCGAGGCCACCTGCCCGTGAATGTGGAACAGCGGCATGATGTTGAGACATCGATCCGACGTCGTGAGTGCCAGCGTGTCGACGACGTGCGCCGCCCCGGCGATCAACTGCCGACCGGTCAGCGGGACGAGCTTGGGGCGTGAGGTCGTGCCTGACGTATGGAGCAGCAGAGCCGTGTCGTCCGCGGACGGCCAGTCGACGAGATCCGGCCGTGCCTCGTCAACCTCGATCGCGCCCGCCGCCGCTCCGGCCTGGATGCGGATGATGTCGAGGCCGAGCGCCCGGGCCACGTCGACCGCGGCGTGCGTGTTGCCCTGCTCGATGAGCAGCGCACGGGCGCGGAGATCGGTGAGGTAGAACTCCAGCTCTCGCGCGGTGTAGGCGGGATTGAGAGGCGCGCAGGCGGCGGCGGCGGCGACACCGACGAAGGCGGAGGCCAGTTCCGGGCCGTTCGACATCACGATGGCCACTCGGTCTGTGGGCCCGACACCCGCGGCGCGCAGAGATCGCGTCAGGCCCGCCGTCTGCGCCGCGAGCGCCCCGTAGGTCAGCGCCGGCCGCTCCGGCGCCAGCAGCGCCGGCGCCTCACCACGGCGGCGCGCACCTTCGGCCAGCAGATGCCAGAGTGTGCCGTGTGCCGCGTGGGCGTCCATCATGTCCATCGGCGCTTCCGTCACCGGCCGGCGGCCTCAGGCGCGCCACGCGCCGCGCTCAAACGAGATTGAAGCACTTCCGCCAGCATGGGCAGGTTCCCGTCCGACATCGCGCCTTCGAACCAGCGCGGCAGACTCACGATCTCGAGCGGACCGCGCGCCAGAGTCGCCCAGCCGAGCGCCGGCACCTCTGGCCGCCGTCCGGCGATGCGAATCAGGAGCACGGCGCCGTCGTACGGGCCACCTGAATACCGCAGCGCCAGCCCACGGTTCGTCGTGCCCCGACCGGCATCCAGGCGCAGACGCGCGGCGGCGGTCTGGCCGTGGTTCTTCACGAAGGCCAGCGCACCCCGCGACACGTACGTCGCTGCGTCGGCGGGCGACAGGCGTCGAAGCGCTGACGCGTGTCCCGAAACCTTCAGCGCGGCCTGCTTCGCCATCGCCCGTGCGACGCCGGCTGGCCCGGCCTGGGCGCGCCACTGCGGGTACAGCGTGTCGACGAGCGCCAGGAACTCGACCTCGGCCCCCGCCTCCCGGAGCTGCCGGGCCGCTTCGAAGGCAAGCAGGCCGCCGAAGCACGAGCCCGCGAGCCGGTACGGCCCCGCATTCTGCGCGCGCAGGAGCGTGACGCACCGTGCGGCGAGCTCCTCGAGCGTGGCCGCGCCCGCCAGCCGCTCGAGGTCGAAAGCGAGCGCGGGCGGGCCGTCCTCGATGACCCCCATGAGGCGCGTAATACCCAGGAGCCCGTTCTCGTGACCGGGCACCCAGTACAAGGGAGCGCCCGAGCCGGCGAGCACCGGAACCAGCGGCGTGGCGCCGGCGGCCGCGACGTCCTCCGCGAGGGCGGCGATGGTGCCTCCCTCGACGAACCGCGCGGCCCCCACCGTCACGCCCTCGGCCTCGCTGACGGCCGCCAGCATCGTCGCCGCGAGGAGGGAGTCGCCGCCCAGCGCCTCGAACCGATCGTGCACACCGAATTCCGCGCGGGGCAGCATCTCGCGCCAGATGGCGGCGATTCGCGCTTCCAGCCCGTTTCGCGGTTCCACCTTCCCAATCGATCGCGTCGCATCGTCCAGCGTGCCGATGCCGAGGGCCTCCGCCAGCCCGATTCGCTGGAGCTTGCCGGTGGGGCCCTTCGGAATGGCGTCGACGACGCGAATGATGCGGGGCACCTTGAAGGCCGGCAGGCGCTCCGCCGCCCATCGCCGCAGGTCATCCGGGGTGAGCTGCGTCCCCGCGTGGAGCTCCACCGCCGCGCCGACATCTTCACCGAGCTGCGCGTGCGCGACGGCAAAACAGACCGCCTGGCGGACTGACGGATGCGCGAGCAGCATCTCGTCCACCTCGCGCGGCGCGATCTTCTCGCCGCCGCGATTGATCAGCTCCTTGAGGCGGCCGGTGAGGAACAGGTAGCCGTCGGGATCGAGCCGTCCCTGATCGCCGGTGCGGAACCAGCCGTCCATGAAGGCATCCCGCGTGGCTGCCTCGTTGCGCTCGTAGCCGGCGGTCACGGCAGGCCCGCGAATCACGACCTCGCCGATTTCGCCCGGCGCGAGCAGCCGCCGGTCCGCGCCCATGATCGCGATCTCGGGACCAGCGGGGACGCCGACGGATCCCGGCTTGCGCCTGCGCGGCGGCAGCGGATTGCTCGCCATCTGGTGCGACGCCTCGGTCATGCCGTACGCCTCGACGACCGGCGCGCCGAAGACCCGCTCGAGCTCTTCGAGCACCGCGATGGGCAGCGCCGCCGATGAGGAGCGGATGAATCGCAGCGGCGCCTCCGGCACCAGCTCCGGCCGGGCACGGGCCTGCGCCAGGATGGTCTGGTGCATGGTGGGGACGGCCGTGTACCACGTCGGCTCGTACTCGCCCAGCCACTCGAAGAACCGCGCCGCATAGATTCCGTCGGTACAGACGACCGACGCACCGGCGCGCAGGCTCGCAAGGACCGACGCCATCAGGCCGTGGATGTGGAACAGCGGCATGACGTTCAGGCAGCGATCGGACGGCGTCAGCGCGAGCGCGGCGGCGATCTGGGCGGCGGATGCGGTGAGGTTGCGCTGGCTCAGCGGAACCAGCTTCGGGCGTGACGTGGTGCCCGAGGTGTGCAGGAGGAGCCCGGTGTCGCCCGGTTGCGGCCAGTCCGTCACGCCTTCACCCCGCGACGGCAGATCGAACTCGCCCGCGCCGGCGCGTGCCCGGATCGTGAGCACCCGCAGGCCGAGACCGCGAGCCGCGTCATGGGCGGGCCCGTCGCTGCCGTCCGCGACGAGCAGCGCCCGCGCCTGGAGGTCGCGGAGATAGAACTCGAACTCCGCGCGCGTGAACGCCGGGTTCAGCGGTGCGCAAGCGGCGGCGGCGGCGACGCTCAGGAAGGCCGTCGCCAGATCGGGACCGTTCGGCAGGACCACCGCGACCCTGTCGGCCGGGCCGATCCCTTCGGCGCGGAGGACGCCGGCGACCTGCTCGACGTGTGACGCAAGCTCGCGATAGCTCAGTGGAGCCCGTCCGGGTGCCAGGAGGGCGGTCGCATCCGGCCGTGATCGGGCGCCTTCGCGAAGCAGGTCTCGCATGGTATCGGTGCGCACGGCGTCCACGATTGTATTGATGGACCGACTCTGCTCCAATGATGCGGCTCGTTCAACCAGGAGGCGCGTGGTGAGGGTGGTGAAGGGAGGGTCGCGTGAGGAGTGGGCCGACTATGTCGCGGAAATGCTCATCGCCCGGCTGCAGGTGCGTCCGGCGCTGCGGCTGTGCCTTCCCACCGGGCTGACGCCGGTTCCGATCTACGAACGCGTCGCCGCGGCGGTGGCGGCCGGACGCGCCTCCTTCCGCGAGACCGAGGTGTTCCTGCTCGACGAGTTCGGAGGGGTCGAGCCCGACGACCCGGGCCGGTGCGATCAGATGCTCCGCCGCTTCCTGCTTGCGAACGTCAACCTGCCGGATGCACGATTCCACCGCTTCAGGCTCGACGGCGACATCGAGGCCGAGTGCCGCGCCTACGAGCAGGCCATCGGAGCCGGCTGCGATCTCACCTTGCTCGGGCTCGGCGGCAACGGGCACATCGGCATGAACGAGCCGGGCGCCCTTCCCGACAGCCTGACGCGCCGCGTCGATCTGGCGCCGGAGACGACGGCGGCCTCCGCCCGCTATTTCGCCCACGATCGCCTGCCCACCTGGGGCGTGACGATGGGGATGGCCACCATCATGCGATCGGAGGAGATCTGGCTGCTCGCTGCGGGCGCGCGCAAGGCCGGCATCGTGCAGCGCACCGTCCGCGAGGACGTGTCCCCGTCGCTGCCCGCCTCGCTGCTTCGGAGTCACCCGACGACGCTGCTGATCGTCGACGACGATGCGGGCCGGGAGATCTGATGTTCGTCTGTCGGTCTTCGGGTCAGGCGATCGAGCGACTTGCGACCCTCGTGCCCTGTGCCTCCACGCATGCGCTCTGCGGCTCCACCAGCAGTCGCACCGCGTATCCGGACGGCGTGCCCGTCGTGGGCTCCTGGGGACCGACGCGGTAGATGGCGGACAGGACGCGCCCGTCGCGCAGGGCGCGCGGCAGATGCTGAGACTCCCGCGCCTCGCGTTCGAGCTGGAGAAAGACCAGGCGGTGGAGCGGGATCGCCTGTGATCCACGGCATTCCAGGTAGGCGCCGTGGTCGCTCACGTCCCGGGTCACCACCGTGGCGAACCGGGGCATGCCCCGGGAGTCGCGCCAGGTGACGCGTCCGGGAATGCGGACAGGCTGGCGTTCGGTCTTCCTGCGGCTCTGTCTGACGGCGGGATGCAGTGAATTGGCCACTGGGTTCCTCACGGGTTGTTGCTCCCGTGAACATCAAGTTCTGCTCCGGAGTGGACCAGCCGGCGCAGGATGTCGCTAAATTGCTGTTAAAGCTATGTTTGTGCTCGAAGATGCGCAGAACGGCAGGGCTGGAGTATGGATACTGCGTATCCAGTCAGCCGATTAACTGGCTAGTTTGTATCCACTCCGGCCTGCTGCTCCATGCCGAGCCGCCGGAGTTTCAGGTAGAGGCCCCGGCGGGTGAGCCCCAGCGTGCGAGCGGCCTCCGAGATGTTGCCGTGGGTGCGATCGAGGGTGTTTCTGATCAGCTCTCGCTCGACCTCCTGGACCGCGGCGGCGAGTGAAAGGGATCCCGCGGGGCGCCGGACGCTGCCGGCCATGGGCGGCGCGCTGTCCGGATCCAGCAGACTCGAGAGCTCGGGCGACAACAGGTCCGGCGTGATCGCGCCGCCTGGCAGGCTCAGGGCGACGGCGCGCTGGATCTCGTTCCGGAGCTGGCGGACGTTGCCGGGCCAGAGGTATTGCGCGAACAGATCGAGCACCTGCGAGCTCAGCTCGACGTCCGGCTTGGCCAGCCGTTCGGAGGCCTCGCGCAGGAAGAACATCGCGAGGTGCGGGATCTCCTCGCGGCGCTCCCGCAGCGAGGGCACGCGGATGCGGATGACGCTGAGGCGGTAGTACAGATCCTCCCGGAACTTGCCCTCGCTGACGCGCTGCTCCAGATCCGCGTTGGTCGCCGCGATGACGCGCACGTCGACCTTCTGCGGCCGCGTCTCGCCGACCGGCATCACTTCGCCCTGCTCGAGGAAGCGCAGCAGCTTCGGCTGCACGTCGAGCGGGAGGTCGCCGATCTCGTCGAGGAAGAGGGTGCCGCCCGCCGCCGAGCGAATCAGCCCCGGTTGATCGGTGACCGCGCCGGTGAAGCTGCCGCGGCGATGGCCGAAGAGCTGGCTGTCGGCGAGATCGCGCGTCGTCGTCGTGCAGTTGTAGGGCAGGAACATCGCGGCCCGCCGCGTCGAGCCGACGTGAATGGCGCGTGCGACCAGCTCCTTGCCCGTCCCGCTCTCGCCCGTGACGAGCACCGTCAGGTCGTTGCCCTGCAGGCGCTCGATCTGGTCGGCGACGCGCTTCATGGCGGCGCTGACGCACAGGAAGCCGGGGAGCAGCGGCTCGAGCGATCGTTCGACCGGCGCATCGGCGCGCAGCGGACGCTCGCGCGCGGCGCACAGCTCGAACCCCTGCCGCGCGATCAGCGCGATCACGCGCAGGCGGCGCTCCGGGATGTGTCCTCGCGGCCGGCCGCCGGCCACGATCGCCCGGCGCATGCCCTCTCCATCCGCGCCGAAGCCGTCGACCAGGTGCAAGCCTCCCGACAGCGTGCCCTGGGCCGCGTTCCTCGCGAGCGAGCGCGCCGCATCGAGCTCGCAGCCGGCGCTCGCCAGCACCCGCACGTCGCCCCCGGCGTGCGGGCTCACGTACAGCACGACCGAATCGGCGGCGCAGCTCTCCTGGAGCGCCGCCACCGTTTCCCGCGCCAGCAGCTCGGGCAGCGCGGCGGCATCCACGAGCCGGCGCACGATCGCGTCGTCGGCATCCGCAGCGGTGCCGACGAACTCGCCCGTGCCGGGCACCGAGAGCAGCGACCGCGCCTTCGACGTGAGCTCGAGATCGCGCTCGGCGCCGAGCGCCCGGAACGTCGCCTCCGCGAGCTTGAGGTGCCGCTCGGCGATCGAGCGCGCGCCGGCGCGCGCGGCGAGGCGCCCCAGCACCAGATGACTGCGGGCGGCCTCGTAGCGCTCGCCGAGCAGCTCGAAGGTGCTGATGCTCTGCGCGAGCTCGTGATACGCGTCGCCCGGCTGCGCGGTCTGCGCGTGCAGCTCGGCGCGAATGCGCAGGAACTCCGCCCAGGCGCCGGGCGTCGTCCGCGCATCGAGGCGGCTGCCGACGAACTCGAGCCGCTGGTCGGCATCGCGCACCCGTCCTCCCTCGAGCAGCGCTTCGGCGGCGATGAGATGCGCGTGCAGCAGATCGGCAGGAGGGATCGCCGGCGCCTGGACGATGGCGTCGACGCGGGCGACGGCCTGGTCGAGCAGCCCCTGCCGCAGCGCCAGCCGGGCGTCGAGCAGCTGCAGCGACCAGTCGTACCAGCGCGGCGTCAGCTGATCGTAGGCGCCGTAGGCCTCCCGCGCCTTCTGCAGGTACTCGTTCGCCTGATCGTAGGAGCCGCGAATGAGGTGCACCTGCGCCAGCGAGTCGAAGATGGCGCCCGTGGTCTCATGGAAGAGGAGGGCGCGGCGGACCTCCAGACCCCGTTGCAGGACCGCTTCGGCGCGGGCCAGCGTGCCGAGCCGGATGCAGATCTGCCCCAGCGTCGCGAGCGCCACCGCGAGGCCGTGGCCTGGCGGGAACTGCTCGTGCAGCGACACGCTGCGCTCGGCGAGCGCGAGCGCCTCGTCGTAGCGGTGCCGCATCATCGCGACGTTCGCCTGGTTCCCGCAGACGATCGCGAGCACGTCGTCGGCCTTCACGGCCGCCGCGAGACGTTCGGCCTGGCGATACGCCGTGAGCGCCTCGTCCCATCGGCCGCTTTGCGCCAGCGCGCTACCGGAGAGCGAGTGCACCAGCGCGAGGTTGCGCTTGTCGCCCACCGCGTGCAGCGCGGAGGTGGCGGCGGCGAAGTGCTCGCGCATCGTCCCCGTGTCGCCGATCTGCTTGTAGCAGCGGGCCAGCTCGAAGTGGGCCAGACCGATCGCGCGGGGCTCCCGGGCCGCCTCCGCCTGGTTCAGGGCCCGGCCGTGGAGGGCGATCGCGCGCGACGGCTCGCCGCGCGCCGCCGCGACGCGTCCGTGCAGACGCCAGAGGTGCGTGAGCAGGCCGGGAGCGATGCTTTCGCGCAGCGCGTCCGGAGGACGGCCGAGCGCGGCGCTGGCCTGGGCGATGTCGTCCTGGAGGAACCAGGCCTCCGCCAGCGTGCAGCGGACGGCGAGCTCGTCCTCGCGGGTGATGGCCGCCGACTTCAGCGCCTGGGCCAGGAACTGCGTGGCCTCGGTCGCGCGGCCCTGTTCGAGCGCGGCCTGCACCCGGGCCATCACGGGCTGAAGCGCCACGCTGACCACGGACGAAGTATACACGGGCCTCCGCGCTCGGCCGCGGGCACGCCCCTGAGGAATCGCGGGGCCCCACGCGGCCCGCACGGGCCCGCCATGGTCCGCCGCGCTTGGTTGAATGGGCCGAATGACTACAGTAGTATGGCGGCGCGCAATCACGAGCCCCGCCGGCACTCCTCACATGCTCGATGCCTACGGCATGACGCACCCCGGTCAGGTGCGCCCCACCAACGAAGACGCCCTCTATTGGGATGCGGAGATCGGTCTCTTCGTCGTCGCCGACGGCATGGGCGGGCATCAGGCCGGCGAGGTCGCCTCACACCTCGCCATCGAGACGATGCGCACCTTTCTCGACTCGACGCACGGCGATCGTGACCTGACCTGGCCGTACGGCTTCGATCCCCGCCTCTCGTTCAACGGCAACCGCCTCGTGACCGCCGTGAAGCTCGCGAATCGCAACGTCTACCAGGCGGGAGAGCAGCGGCAGGCCTACGCCGGCATGGGAACGACCATCGTGGCGGCGATCGCGGAGAAGGAGCAACTCAGCTTCTGCAGCGTCGGCGACAGCCGGCTCTACCTGGTGAGCCCCGGGAGCTTCACGCAGCTCACCCATGACGACTCGTGGGTGGCGACCGTGCTCGCGCAGGAGCCCGGCGTCGACGAGGCCTCCCTCGCGCATCACCCGATGCGGCACGTCCTCACGAACGTCGTCGGGGCCCGAGACGAAACGGACGTCGAGGTGGGTGAGTGCCCGGTCCGCGTCGGAGACTCCGTGCTCCTGTGCACCGACGGCCTGCACGGGACGCTGGACGACTCGGCGATTCAGCTGATTCTGGCCGGCGGAGGCTCGGTGCAGGAGATTGTCGAACGCCTGATCGGCGCGGCACTCGAGCGCGGCGCGTCGGACAACGTGACGGCCGTCCTCGGCCGTTACGTGTCCGAGTAGGGGTCCACGAGTCGCGACAGACAGCGCTCCAGCAGGCCGGCGTCCGCGCGGGGCAGGTGCACGTGGAGCGCCCGGCGTCCGAGCTCGTCGAGCGAGGCCAGATCGCCGAGCGCCTGCGCCAGCTCCAGCACTCCGAAGCTGAAGGTCTCACCGGGTACCGGCAGATCCTGGCCTGGCGCCGTCACGATCAGGAACACGCCGTTGTTGGCCCCGCCCTTGTGCAGCTGCCCCGTCGAGTGCAGGTAGCGCGGTCCGTAGCCGAACATCGTCGCGCACCGTGTGCGCCGCCGGATCGCGGCGCGAAAGCGCCCCACGGCCGCCGCGACCTCCGGTGACTCGGGCAGATACGCCATGATCGACGCGTAGTCGCCCGGACGCAGCAGATCCAGAACACGGTCCGCCCGCCGCGATCCGAGCAGGCGCCGCGCCGCAGCGGTCAGCGTGAAGGCGGCGTGGTCGATCTCGGCGTCCGGCTCGGCGGCGGGCAGGCGCCCTTCACGCGCCACGGTCTCGAGCAGCGTGCGCGTCGCATCCTTCGCCTGCTGCACGTTCGGCTCGTCGAAGGGGTTCACGCCGAGGACGATGGCCGAGACCGCGGTCGCCAGCTCCCAGCGCATGAACTCCGCGCCGAGTGCGGCGGGCGTGTCCATGGTGATGGTGGCGGAGGGCACGCCCGCCTGCTCCATCGCCGCCATCAGCGCCTCGACACCGGCGTCGGTCCTCCCGCGCAGCCGCACGCGCACGATGACGCGGTCGCTCCCGTAGTCGGCAGGCGGGCCCAGCGGTTCGCCGGCGATGGGCGCGATGCCGGTGCCCCGCTTTCCGGTGCTCTCGGCGACGAGCTGCTCGATCCACAGGCCGAAGGGCTCGAGCTCCGGCGGCAGGAGCAGCGTCAGCTTGTCGTGGCCCGCCCGGGCGGCGACACCCATCAGCACTCCGAGGCGGATGGCCGGATCGTGATCGTGATCGGGGCCGAGCGCGAGCACCAGCATCCGCCGCGCGCCGGCGAGCAGACGGGCGCCGTCGATCCCCATCAGCGCCGCCGGCACCAGCCCGAAGAGCGACAGCGCCGAGTAGCGTCCACCGATGTCGGGGGGATTGCGGAAGACCTGCCGGAACCCGTCCCGAGCGGCGCGGGCGTCGAGCGGCGTTCCGGGATCGGTGACCGCGATGAAGTGCCGGCCCCACTCCACGACGTTGGCGTCGAGCAGGCGCTGGCGGAAATGGGCGGCCAGGGCGTTCGGCTCGATCGTCGAGCCGGACTTGCTCGCCAGCACGAACAGCGTCTCGCGCGGATCGACGGCCACGCCGAGGAGGTGGTCCGGGTTCACCGAGTCGATCATCGTGAACCCGGGCCATCCGTTCCCGATGCCGATGACCGCGCGCAGGACCTCGGGGGCGAGGCTCGATCCGCCCATCCCGAGGAGCACCACGCCGCGGACGCCCTCCTCCCGGACTGCTCCGGCGAACCGCACGACGTCGTCCAGCTCGGCAGGCATCACGTCGGGGGCCGCCAGCCAGCCCAGCCTGTTTGCGACGGCCTTCTGGACGGCGGCGTCCGTGCTCCACACCGACGGATCGCGGCGGCGCAGCGCGTCGCGGACGTTCCGCTCCGCGAGCAGGCGCAGGCCGTCGTCGAAGGCGTTCCCCAGAACGCCGGGCTGCAGCGTGAGCGACGAGGAGAGCATGTCGTGCGGCATGACGTGTGTGGTACCCGCGGCGGCGAACAGGAGCCCGAGGGCGAGCGTATAGGATAATGAAATTCACCGCATGCGAGAACACGGAGCCGCCGACGTGCCTGAGCCGTGCCGGCATCGCGCCGGCCGCGTGCCGTATGCCGTGCGCGCGCTGCTCGTCATGCTGGCGCTGGCGTTCGGCGCGGCTTCCTGCGAGCGGACGCCCGCGCCCGACGCCCTCTCGACCGATGCCCCGGCCGCCTCGAAGGGACGTGCCGAGATCGCTGCCGTCCCGCGCATCGTGTGCCTCGGCGACAGTCTCACGGCCGGACTCGGCGTGAGCCCGGACGAGGCGTTCCCCGCGCTGCTGGAGGAGCGGCTGCGCGCGGCGGGGTACCGCTACGAGGTCACGAACGCCGGCGTGTCCGGCGACACGTCCGCGGGCGCGCGTCGGCGGCTGGAGTGGTCGCTCGGCGGCGACGTGCGCGTGCTCATCGTCGCACTCGGGGGCAACGACGGGCTCCGCGGTCTCCCCGTTCAGGCGATGCGCCAGAACCTCGCGGCGATCATCGAGGAGGCTCAGGCGCGCGGCATCGCCGTGCTGCTGGCGGGCATGGAGGCTCCGCCGAACTTCGGACCCGCCTACACGCGCGAGTTCCGCACGGCATACGCCGAGCTGGCGGAGACCTACGGCGTGCCGTTCGTGCCGTTCCTCCTGGAGGGTGTCGCCGGCGTCCGTGAGCTGAACCAGACAGACGGTGTGCATCCCACCGGGGAGGGACAGCGCGCAATCGCGGACCTGTTGTGGCCCGAGCTCGAGCGGCTGCTGCAGACGCTGGAGACCGGATGATCGAGCTGCGCGGCGTCTCCAAGACGGTGATGAGCGGCGGCGCCCCGCTCACGATTCTCGACTCGATCGACCTGACGGTGCCGTCCGGCCAGTCGCTCGCGATTACCGGCCCCTCGGGCAGCGGAAAATCGACCCTGCTCGGATTGATGGCCGGCCTCGATGCGCCGACCCGCGGGACGATTGCGATCGGCGGCGTCGACATCGGCGGTCTCGACGAGGACGGTCTCGCGCGCCTCCGGGGCGCGAAGATCGGCATCGTCTTCCAGTTCTTCCACCTCATTCCATCGCTCACCGCGCTCGAGAACATCATGGTGCCGATGGAGATCGCCGGGCGCACCGATGCGTCGGGGCGTGCCAGCGGGCTGCTGGAGGAGGTCGGCCTCACCGAGCGCGGCCACCACTATCCGGCGCAGCTCTCCGGCGGGGAGCAGCAGCGGGTCGCGCTCGCGCGCGCCCTGTCGAACGAGCCGCCGATTCTGCTCGCCGACGAGCCGACGGGCAACCTGGATTCCGTCAACGGCCGCCACATCCTCGAGCTGATCGTGGACATCAACCGGCGGCGCGGCACGACCGTCGTGCTCGTGACGCACGACGCGTCGCTCGCCGCCACGATGCAGTCGCAGCTCGCGCTCCGCGACGGGCGGATCGATCCGGAGCGCTCGTCCGCCGGGGTCGCGGCAGTGGCGGGTCGGGGCGGCGCATGAGGTTCGTCCTCCGGATGGCGCTGCGCGAGACCCGCGCCGGGTGGCGCCGCCTGCTGTTCTTCTTCCTGTGCATCGCGGTCGGCGTGGGGACGATGGCCGCGCTGCGATCGGCGATCCAGAACGTCCGTTCCGCGCTCACGGCGCAGGCCCGGACGCTCATCGGCGCCGACATCCTGATCAGCAGCCGCGAGGACTGGTCGGCCGAGGAGCTCGCCATCATCGAGCGCGTCGGCGCCGCCGCGGTGCGCGCACGGACGGACAGCGTCGAGACCGCGACCATGGTGCGGCCGGCGGATCCCTCGAAGGGCGTCGCACGGATGGTGGAGCTGCGCGGCGTCCAGCGTGGATTTCCGCTGTACGGATCGATCGAGCTCGCGGGCGGGCAGCCGTACTCCCACGCGCTGCTCGCGTCGGACGGCGCGCTGGTGCGCCCCGAGCTGCTGGCGCAGCTCGATCTGCGCGTGGGCGACGCCCTCATCATCGGCGGCCGGCCGTTCACGATCCGCGGGACCCTGGTGAACGAGCCGGGGCGGCGCGCCGGCGGCTTCAGCCTCGGACCGCGAGTGCTGATCGACTACGACGCGCTGCACGAGCTCGGCCTGCTCACCCTCGGCAGCCGCGCGCGCCGGCAGGTCCTGCTGCAGGTCGGCGACGAGGGGGTCGACGCGCTGACGGCCAGGCTGCGCGAGGCGTTCAAGGACACGTTCGTCTCGGTGCGATCGTACCGGATGACCGGCGACGAGATCGGCGAGGACCTCGAACGCGCCGAGGGGTACCTCAGCCTCGCCGGCCTGACCGTGCTCGTGCTCGGCGGGATCGGCGTGTCGAGCGTCACGCGGGTGTTCATCGACCAGAAGCTCAAGAGCATCGCCGTGTTGAAGTGCGTCGGCGCCGGGACGCTGCGGGTGACGAGCATCTATCTCGTGCAGATCCTCGCCCTGGGGCTCGCCGGGAGCCTGCTCGGTCTCGGTCTCGGACGCCTGGCGCTCGCCGCGGCGCCGGAGACGCTGGGGGACCCCACCGGCGGCGTCGCGCTGTCCCGCGCGCTCACCTGGCCGGCGATGGCGCAGGCGGTCGCCATCGGCGTGCTGGTGTCGCTGCTGTTCTCGCTCGTGCCGCTCCTGCGCGTCCGCCGGGTCCGTCCTTCGCTGCTGCTGCGCGACGAGGCGGGCGGGCCGGGGGGCTTCGACTGGTTGCGGGTCCTCGCGATCGCGCTCGTCAGCGTCGTGCTCGCCGCCGTGGCCGCGTGGCAGGCCGGATCGCTGCTCGTCGGTGTCGCCGTCTGTCTCGGGTTCGCGCTCATCGCCGCGGCGCTGTACGGTGCGGGTCTCGCGCTCGTGCGCGGCGTCCGGCCCTTCGCCCGCTCGCGCCGCTTCGCGGTCCGCCATGCGGCGCTGCACCTCGATCGGCCCGGCAACCAGACCCGCGTCGTCCTGCTCGCGGTGGGACTCGGCGCGTTCTTCCTCGTCGGCATCCGCGCGGTCGAGAGCAACCTGTTCCGGGAGGTCTCGATCGTGTTCGACGAGACGGCCCCGGACCTGTTCCTGATCGACGTGCAGCCGGATCAGCGTGACGGCGTCACGTCCATCGTGCGGCGCCACACCGGCGATGCTCCGCGCCTGCTGCCGGTACTGCGCGCGCGCGTCACCCAGGTGAGGGGGCGGGACACCACGCTCGAGGGCGTCGAGGACGTGCGCGGCCGCGGGTCGCTCGCCCGCGAATACACGATCACGTACCGGGGCGCGCTCGAAGCCAACGAGACGCTGCTCGAGGGGACTTTCTGGGACGGCAGCCCTGCCGGGGAGCCGGAAGTGTCCATCGAGAAGAGCGTCCAGGAGCGCTTTCAGATCCATCCCGGCGATACCATGCGCTTCGAGGTGCTCGGACGCCCGGTGACTGCGACCGTGACGAGCGTTCGCGAGGTCAACTGGCGCGACAGCCGCGCAGGCGGATTCATGTTCGTGTTCCGGCCGGGCGCCTTCGACGGCGCCCCGCACGGCTACGTCGCGCCCGTCCGGGGCCCCGAGGACGCCGCGGGGCGCGGCCGTCTGCAGCGCGACCTGGTCGCCGCGTTCCCGAACGTTTCCGTCATCGACGTGCGCGAGATCCTCGAGGTCGTGCGGGAGGTGGTGGATCGCGTCGTGCTGGCGACGTCAGTCATCGGGGGCCTCGTGCTCGGCACCGGCGTGCTGATTCTGATTGGGGCCGTGGCCACGACGAAGTTCCGCCGCATGCAGGACGCGGCCATCCTCAAGACGCTGGGCGCGAGCTCGCGGCAGATCGCCTCACTGCTGCTAATCGAGTACGGGCTGCTCGGCGTGATCGCGGGCACGATTGGCGCCATCGGCGGCGCGGCCCTCAGCTGGGGCGTGAGCCGCCACGTGCTCGAGATCGGCTGGCAATTCCCGATCGCAGAGTCGCTCGCCGGCGTCGCGCTCACCGCGGTCCTGGTCGCCGGCGTCGGTCTGGCGGCAAGCGTCGACGTCCTGCGGCGCAAACCCCTCGCCACGCTCCGCGCGGAGTAGCCGCAGGCGGCGCGCACGCGTGCGGGACACCGCGCGCGAGCCGCGCGGCCGCGTGCTATCATGCGGTGTTTGGGCGGACAGCCCGGGGCCGGAAGGGGAGTGATCAGGCCATGGACGTGGCGGGGTACAAGGACGCGCTGCTCCGGAAGAAGGGGGAGCTGCTCGGCGCCGGCGGCATCAAGCCGCTGCAGGCGTCGATGGAGAACAACACGCGGCAAGGCGATATGGCGGACCAGGCCAGCGGCAACAACGAGGTGCATATCGCCCTCCGGCTGAAGCAGACCGACGCGAAGATCCTGCAGGCGATCGAGGAAGCACTGGTGCGGATCGACAAGGGCACCTACGGCGTCTGCCGCGACTGCGGAGAGCCGATCGCGCCCGCACGGCTGAACGCGATTCCCTGGACGCGCGTGTGCATCACCTGCAAGGAGAAGCAGAAGGCGTGAAACCGAGCGAGCTGCTCGCGCTCTTCCAGGAGTGCTACCGCGATCGGCTGCGGCTGCTGCTGCGCCATCAGGCCGTCGCCCGCCACGTCGTCCAGTTCGATTTCAACAACACCTACCAGTACGTCGTCGCCCGCGAGGAGACGCACCTGTCGTGGCTGCGGGCCGCCATCGAAGAGCTGGGCGGAACCGTGGACAATGGCGAGCAGGAGCCCGACCTCGCCGGCTCGCCGCAGCCCGCGGCCCTGATGTCGGAGGATGCGCGCGGCGCTCAGGCCTTCGTCGACGCGTGGCGCCCGCGCATCGAGGGCGTGACCAACGCGCGCCACAAGGGCATGCTCCGCGTGATCCTCGGCGAGACCCTGGAGCACAAGCGCTTCTTCGAACAGGGCGCCGCCGGCCAGGAGGATCTGCTGGGCCGCCGCATGGACGCCGGGGCGCGCCGTGGATCGGTCATCGACACACGCTGGGTCGGCGACTGACGACGCGCGGGCCGGCCGCGCCGTCTTCGTGGCTGTCGCGCTCGGGAGCAATCTCGGCGAGCGGGACGCTCATCTCACCTACGCTCTCTCGCAGCTCAGCGACGTGCTCCAGGACCTCCGCGCGTCTTCCTTCCACGAGACCGAGGCGGAGGGCCTCGCGTCTCAGCCCCCGTTTCTGAATGCCGCCGCGGTCGGCTGGTCGCGGCTCACGCCGGCAGCCACGCTCGAGCGCCTGCTCGCGATCGAGCGCGAGCGCGGACGCGAGCGCCCCTTCCCCGGCGCGCCGCGCACGCTCGATCTCGATCTCGTGCTGCATGGGCACGCCATCATCAGCCGGCCCGGGCTGGAGGTGCCGCACCCCCGGTTCCGCCAGCGCAGGTTCGTGCTCGCCCCGCTCGCGGAGGTCGCGCCGGATCTCGTCGACCCTGCCACGGGACTCACCGTTCGCGAGCTGCTGCGGCGCCTGGACGAGCGGGGCTGAAGTCCCTGCTTTTCGCCTGCGTGGGACGAGCAAGAGGCTTCGTGTCTCCGTATTCCAGCGTGCGCCCGCCGCTGGCCTGCGGGCATCAGGACGCCGGCTCGAAGCGGCCGACGGCCGCCAGCAGGCGTCCGGCCCGCTCGCGCCATCCCGCGAGCCTCGTGCGGATGTCTTCCCAGCGGCCGTGCTCGGCGCGGACGAAGCGTGAGTACGGGGCGATGGCGTCTCCCAGCCGCTGGGCGCTGCGTTCCTGCGACGACTCGAATTCCCGCCGCAGCGCGCTCGCGAGACGCGCGCGGAGGTCCGTCACCTTGTCCCGCATCTCCGTCCGGGCGCGGCGGCGCTTCGCGGGGATGATCAGCAGACCGACGGCGGCGAGCACGCTGGCCGCCATGATGCCGGTGACGTCCGCGGCCGCCGTGGTCGCCGCGAGGCTGACGGCCGTTCCCAGGCCCACGGCGCTCGCGCCGATCGCGGCCGTGGCGGCCACGGCTGTGCGCGCGCCGTCCGCGATGGCGGAGGACTCGCGGCGGCGATCGTAGGTTTCGACGACTCGCCGCGATTCCCGGCCCACCGACTCGAGCAGCCGCGTGCGGTCGGCATGGAAGCTGCCGATTCCGGCGCCTCCGACGATGCGGTCGCCATGCTCCTGCTGCCGGGCCGCCAGCTTCGACGACAGCGCCTGCCACTGGCGGAAGTCCTGCTCGACGAGCCAGTCGATGAGCTCCGAGACGCGCCGATCCACCTCGGCCGGCGCGTCGGCCACGACACGCTGCTCGAACTCCTGCTGCACCCGCGATCGGTTCAGCAGGTCGAAAACCCGGCCGACCCGCAGCGTGTCCTCGAAGTACTGATGGCCGCGCGCCTCCATCTCGAGCAGCACCTTCTCGATGCCCGTCATGCGCAGCTCGAAGCCCTCCGCCAGATCGTCCCGGTACACCGCGAGCTGCCGCTCCACGTCGGCGAGGACGGTCACGTCCGCCGCCAGGAGCGCAAGACGCTGCTCCGCCAGCGCTTCATAGCGGCGCGAGAGTGCGTCTCCCACGCCAATCGGGTTGGCGAGCTTGAGCCGGAACCGGCTCGTCTCGTCGAGCGTCTCGCGGATGTAGCGCTCCAGCGGCTCGAACCGGCTGGCGGCCCACGCCGTATCGGCGCCCTCCTTGGCGCGCAGCGCGAGCCGCGCGCTCACGGGGAACACCTCAGGAGTCACGCCCAGCAGCTGTGTGCCCGCGTGCCTGACGAAGGCGGCGACCTCGGCGAGCTCGCGCTCCTCCTCGAAGATGTCCACCTTGTTGACGACGAGCACGATCTTCTTGCCCCAGTCGCGGATGGCGTCCATGAACGCCCGCTCGGTCTCGGTGAACGGGCGGTCGGCCGACGTGATGAACAGCACCAGATCCGCGCGCGGCACGAAGTCGACGGTGAGGCGCTCGTGGGCGCGATGAATCGCGTTGGTGCCGGGCGTGTCGACGATGTGCAGATCGCGCAGGAGATCGACGGGCGCCGTCACGACCTGGATGCCCGATGGATCGGCGTGCCGCCCCGGCTGCTCGCCGTGCCGCACGAGCTGGATCTGTGCGGTCGTCGGCGTGACCCCCTCCTCGAGGACCCGCGCGCCGAGGAGCGCGTTGACGAAGGCGCTCTTGCCGGCGTTGAACTCGCCCACGACGACGAGCAGGAAGAAGTCGTCGAGCTGCCGGATGGAGGCCGCCATCGCGGCGGCGTCGTGCTCGGTGGCCGGCACGCCGGCCAGCGCGTCCCGCAGATCGCCGAGCAGCGCGCGCGCCTCCGCCAGCAGGCGCTCGCCCTCCCCGCTGAGCACGCGGGAGCGCAGGGTGGTCACGCCGGAATTGTACCGTGCGGCGACCGGCGCACCCACATCGCGAGGTCGGCCATGCGGGCCGCGAGCAGGTCCGGCCCGGCTGCCTCGAGCTCGGAGCGGGATCCGTAGCCCCACAGGGCGGCGACCGCCCGTGCGCCGTGCGCGCGGGCGGCGCGGATGTCATCGGCGCGATCCCCCACCATCACCGCCGCGGCCGCGGGCCCCCCCGCCACGTCCAGCGCCGCCCTGACGAGCACGGCCTTGTCGCAGCCCCGGTCGCCGAGATGCGTGCCATGGACGGACGCGAAGTACTCGGCCAGGCCGAAGTGCTCCAGCACGCGGATGGCCGCGACCGTGGGCTTGGCGGTGACGACGTGGAGTGAATGGCCTTCGGTCCGGAGCTCGCGCAAGGCCTCGGGCACCCCGTCGTACAGGCGGTTCTCGAAGATGCCGATCGGGTCGAATCGCGATCGATAGGCGGCAATCGCGCGATCGAGGAGCGCGGCGTCGTCGGACTCCAGAAGGCTGGCGAAGATGCGGCTGAGCGGCGCCCCCACCATCCCGGTCAGGCGCGAGTCGGGCACCGGTTCCCGTCCGAGAGTCGCAAGCGCGTGGTTGATGCAGCGGCAGATCCCGACGCAGGAATCGGTGAGGGTGCCGTCCAGATCGAAGAGGAGCGTCATGCCTCAGCGCCGGCGCGACCCGGTCACACCGCCGAGCAGGCCACGGAGGATCTGCCGGCCGATCTGCCCGCCGACCGTGCGCGCCGCCTGCTTGGCCATGGTCTGGACGAGACCCTGCCGGCGCTTCGTGCCCCACAGCCACTCGAACAATCCGCCCGACGCGGCCGGCGCCGGTGCGGGCTCCGTCCTCGGCCCGGCTTCGACGGACGCGACGCGCTTCGCGAGCATCTCGTGCGCGGACTCGCGGTTGATCGCCGAGTCGTAGCGGGCACCGACCGGGCTGCGTGCCCGGACGGCCGCACGTTCTTCCGGCGTGATCGCCCCCATCCGGCAGCGCGGCGGTGCGATCAGGGTGCGTTCGACGGGCATCGGCACGCCCTTCTCCTGGAGCGTCGATACGAGTGCCTCACCGACGCCGAGCTGCGAGATGACCGAGGCGACGTCGAGGCCCGGATTCGCGGCGAAGGTCTCGGCCGCGGCGCGGACGGCCTTCTGATCGCGGGGCGTATAGGCGCGCAGCGCGTGCTGAATGCGGTTTCCCAGCTGTCCGAGAATGTCGCCCGGCACATCGTCCGGGAACTGCGAGCAGAAGTACACCCCGACGCCCTTCGAGCGGATGATGCGGACGACCTGCTCGACCCGGCGCATCAGCGCCGGCGGGGCATCGTCGAACAGCAGGTGCGCCTCGTCGAAGACGAAGACGAGTCGCGGGATCTCCGGATCGCCGACCTCCGGCAGCTGCTCGAAGAGCTCCGAGAGCAGCCACAGGAGGAAGCTGGAGTACAGCCGCGGCTTCTGAACGAGCCGCTCGGCCGCAAGGATGCTGACGACGCCCCGTCCGGCCAGATCGGTTCGCATCAGATCCGCGATCTCGAGCGCGGGCTCGCCGAAGAACCGGTCGCCGCCCTCCCGCCCGAGCGTCAGCAGCGCACGCTGAATCGCGGCAACCGACTGCGGCGACACGAGGCCGTAGCGCGCACTGAGATCCCGGCGCCGGTCGGCCACGAAGGCCAGGAGGGATCGCAGGTCCTCGAGATCCAGCAGCAGCAGCCCTTCGTCGTCGGCGAATGCGAACGCGATCTCGAGGACGCCGCTCTGCGTGTCGTTGAGCTCGAGCATCCGTGCAAGGAGCGTGGGCCCGACCTCGCTGATGGTGGCGCGCACGGGATGGCCGCTCTCGCCGTAGACGTCCCAGAACACCACCGGCGCGGCCTCGTGCCCGAAATCCTCGATGCCGACTTGATTCACGCGCTCCCGGATCCGGTCGCCGGGCGCGCCCGGACAGGCGAGCCCCGCGACATCGCCTTTCACGTCCGCCATGAAGACGGGAACGCCGAGGCGCGAGAACCCTTCGGCCAGGACGAGCAGCGAGACGGTCTTGCCCGTTCCGGTCGCACCGGCGACCAAACCGTGACGATTCGCATATCTGGCGAGCAGATGGACCGGACGCTCGCCTCGTCCGACGAGGATCTCGCTCACGGCTTCTCCGCGGCCCGGCCGGCCGGCGGCTTCTCGCGGACCGTCCCCCCGACGACCAGGGCGGCCGCGATGATCAGGAGGTTCTTGACGATGTACTGGCCCTCCAGGGTCGGAGCGTAGGGATAGCGCCCGGGCTGGAAGGTCGTGTCCGGCAGGATCACGAGCGGCATGAAGGTTCCCGCCATCTGCAGCGCCAGCAGGGCGATCGCGAGCCGGAGCGTCCGATGGAAGAGGAAAGTGACGCCGATCGCGACCTCCCACCAGCCGATGACCGCGACCCACGCGGCCGGATCCAGCAGCGGCAGCCATCCGACGGTGGCCTGGACCATCGCCGCTGCGGGCGACAGGCCAAGCGGCTTCAGCGCGCCGAACCAGACGAAGATGACGGCGAGGGCGACGCGCAGCGCCAGCGGCCCGGTCCGGCGCATGACCGCCACGATCCGGCGGTCGATTCGGTCGAGGTCGTGCTCCACGGCGACGCCAAGCTTACCGCGGGGACGGGCCAGACTGAACAGGCGCGGCCGCGCGCGCGAGAACGCCGGCGGGGCGTCCTCCGAGCTAGGACCCGGCGACGGCTTCTTTCCGCAGGCCGCGCCTGAGGCCCGTCAGGCCTTCCTCGAACACGGTGTACATCGCGGGGACGAAGACGAGCGTGATCAGCGTCGAGGCCAGCAGCCCGCCGATGACGACCCGCGCGAGCGGCGCCTGGAGCTCGCCGCCCTCGCCGAGTCCGAGCGACATGGGCACGAGCCCCAGCATCGTCGTCAGGGAGGTCATGAGGATCGGGCGGAGCCGCGTGCGTCCGGCGGTCGCGACTGCCTCGCGCAGCTCCATCCCGTCCCGGCGGCGCAGCGTGTTCGTGTAGTCCACGAGCAGAATCGCGTTGTTGACCACGATGCCGGCCAGCATGATGACGCCGATATAGGCCTGGAGGCTGAACGGCGTTCCCGTGAGGAGCAGCGCCAGGACGACGCCGATCGCGGCCAGCGGCACCGAGAACATGATGATGAACGGGTCGCGCAGGGACTCGTACTGCGACGCCATCACCGCGTACACGAGGAGGATGGCCAGCACGAGCATCAGCTGCAGCTGCCGGAAGGCGCGGACCTGTTCCTCGACCTCGTTGCCGAAGCCGACCGCGAAGTCCTGGGGCGGATTCAGCTGCGGCAGCTGGCCCTGCACCGCGAGCACGGCGTCGCTGAGCGTCGTCTCCACCTCCGCGTTGACGCGCGTGACCCGCTCCTGGTTCTTGCGTTCGATCTCGACCGGTCCCGTCTCGGTGGCGACGGTGACGACGTTGCGCGCGGGCAGCACCTGTCCCTCGGGCGTGCTGAGCAGGATGTCGTCGACGTCGGCGACGCGCTGCCGGTCCTCCTCCCGGAGCCGGACCACGATTGGGTACTCGAACCCGCGCTCGCGATAGTAGGCCGACTGGGTCCCCGCCACGTTGGTCCGGATCGTGGTAGCCACGCCTGTGACGCTCAGACCGAGCAGCGCGGCCTTGGCTCCATCGACGCGGACCGCCAGTTCCGGGCGCCCCTCCTCGCGGCCGATCTCGACGTCCGCGATGCCGGGTGTCCGCTCCATGAGCCCGCGCGCCTGCTCCGAGAGGCGGCGCGCGTCGGCGAGATCGTAGCCGCGAATCTCCAGGGCCAGCCGCGCGTCGCCGCCGCCGAAGAAACGGTTCATGAGGAAGTTGCCCCCCGACGGCCGCGCCCGGACGATGACGCCCGGCAGGCCGTTCAGCTGGCGCCGGAGGTCCCGGGCAATCGCCTCGCTGCTGCGCGTGCGCTCCGCGCGCGGGCTGAGGATGACCTGGATCTGTCCGCGATGCGTGATGGCGCGCCCGCCGGGCCCTCCGCCGGCGCCGGAGCTGGCGACGATGGTCCTCGCTTCGGGCACGACCTGGCGGATGCGCTCCTCCAGGCGGAGCAGCGCGGAATCGGTGCGCTCGATGCGGGTGCCGACGGGAAGCTCCGCGTTCACGGTGACCTCGCCCTCGTCGGTCGGCGGCATCAGCTCTGAGCCGATCTGCGGCAGCAGAGCCAAGGCGAGGACGAACAGCCCGGCGCCCACACCCAGCACGGTGGGGCGGTGCAGCAGCGCGCCGTGCAGGAAGCGGCGGTACGAATCGTCGGCGGCCGCGAGCGCGCGCTCGCTCGTCCTGAACAGCAGGCCGGTCACGCCGCGGCGGCCCTGCGCGGATACCGGCCGCAGCAGCAGCGCGCAGAGCACCGGGACGATCGTGACCGCGACGAACAGCGACATCGCCAGCGAGAAGATCACGACGATGGACAGCTGCTTGAACATCAGGTTCGACACGCCCGTCAGGAACAGCAGCGGCACGAACACGGCGATGTGCGTGAGCGTCGAGGCGACGATCGCGCTCCAGACCTCTTCGCTGCCCTCCACGGCGGCCTCGGCGCGGGACTTGCCCATCTCCATGTGCCGGTAGGTGTTCTCCAGCACGACGATCGACGCGTCCACGATCATGCCGACGCCGAGCGCGAGCCCTCCGAACGTCATCGTGTTCAGGGTGTAGCCGGCGAAGTGCAGCAGGGCGAACGTGCCGATGACCGAGATCGGGATCGACGTGCAGATGATGAACGTCGCGCTGAGGTCGCGCAGGAACAGAAAGATGATGACGATGACGAGCAGCGAGCCGAGCAGCGCCGCTTCCCGGACGTTGGCGATCGACCGCTGGATGAAGACCGACTGATCGAACAGCGGCGTCAGGGTGATCCCGGGCACCTCCCGGTTGATCCGCTCGACCTCGGCCCGGATGTTCTGCGCGATCTGGACCGTGTTGCTGCCCGACTGCTTCGTCACCCGCATCCGGACGGCGGGGCGCCCGTTGACGCGCAGCACGGACCGGCGATCCTCGGTGGTGTCGACGACGCGTGCGATGTCCTTGACGTACACCGGCACGCCGTCCTTCGTCAGCGCGACGAGCTCCTCGATGTCGCGCAGCCGGGTGAACTGGCCGTGGCTGCGGAGCAGGAAGCTCGTGTCCCCCTCGTCGATCTCCCCGAGCGGGATGTTCTGGTTCTCGGTCCGGAGCAGGTTCACGACGCGGTCGACGGAGAGCCGCAGCGCCGTCGTCTTCTCGCGCGAGAGCTCGACGTGAATCTCGCGCCGGAGGCCGCCGTCGGCGGTGACCGCAGCGACGCCGGGGACCCGCTCGAGGCGCGGCGAGAGCTGCCGCTCGGCGATCTCGCGCAGCGTCACGGGATCGTAGTCGCCTTCCACCGCGAGCCCCATGATGGGGAAGGCCGTCGCGTCGAACTTGAAGATGACGGGCGGCTCCGCGTCCAGCGGCAGGCGCGACCGGATCCGATCGACGCGGCTGCGGACATCGTCGGCTGCCGCGTCCAGATCGGTGCCCCACGTGAAGTTGAGCCGGACGATGCTGGCGCCCTCCGTCGACGTGGAGTTCAGCTGCTCCAGCCCGGCGACAGCGCTGACGGCCTGCTCGATCGGCCGCGTGACCAGCTCCTCCATCTCGAGCGGCCCCACGCCCGTATAGTTCACGCGGACCGTAATGGCGGGGAACGAGAGGTCCGGCATCAGATCCACGGGCAGCCGGAGCAGCGACACGCCGCCGAGCAGGACGATGACCGCGGCGATCATGAACATCGTGATCGGCCGCTGGATTGCCAGACGCGGAATGCTCATGGGACGGCTGCTCCGGAAGAGTGCGCCTAGGGACGGCGGGGGGCCGGGCGCGGTTCCGCGTCCGCGACGAGCAGCGGATCGCCGTCCCGCACGCCGGCCGCGCCGGTCGTGACCACGGCATCGCCCTCGTTCAGGCCGCTGAGGACCTCGATGCGGTCGCCGTCCTCGACCCCGGTGCGGATCGGGACGAATCGCGCGACGCGCGGCGCTGGACCTCCGCCGGCCGACGCCGGCGCCGGACCCCGCGATTCGCGCGCGGCCGGGACGATCACTCCAGGGCGGCCGTCGGCGTCGATGAGCGCATTGCGGGGGACGACGAGCGTCCCGGCCCGGCGCGCGGTCACGAGCTGGACGCGCGCGTACATGCCCGGCTTCAGCCGGAAGTCGGGGTTCGGGATCTCGATCTCGATCTCGGCCGTGCGCGTGGCCGGATCGAGGACCGGCGCGATCCGCGCAACGTGTCCCTCGAAGATCTCGGACGGAAACGCATCCACTCGAACCGCCGCCTCGGTGCCCTTCGACACCCGGCGCAGGTCGCGTTCCACGAGGTTGACCACCAGGCGCACGAACCGGATGTCGACCAGCGAGACGATCGGGGAGCTGGAAGTGACGTGAGCGCCAGGGTCGAGATAGCGCCGCCCGACGAAGCCATTCACCGGCGAGACGACGGTGGTGTTGCGCTGGGTGATCCGGAGCTCTTCCAGCCGCGCGCGCGCCTGGTTGTACTGGGCGCGGGCGAGATCGAGCTGCGCCAGCGCGGACTGCTGCCGCGCCTCGTTGTCGTCCAGCGTCTGGCGCGGCAGCAGCTGGCGCTGGAACAGGTTGCGCGAGCGCTCCAGGCTCGTCTCCGCGAACTTCAGGTCCGCCTCGCGCTGGCGGATCGTCGCGCCCGCGACCTCGAACGAGGCCTCGGCCTGCGCCACCTGCTCCCGGATCTCGCTGTCCTCGACGCGGGCGACGACCTGGCCGTCGGCCACGCGGTCGCCGAGCCGCACGCTGACGGCGGCGAGGCGCCCTGCCACCTTGGGCGCGACGTCGACGGTGGCCGCCCCGATGAGGTTGCCGACGAGCGTCAGGTGCTCCGCGAGGTCGGCGCGCGCAACGCGCACGAGCTCGACGGTCATCGGGGGGCGCGCGAACGCGCCGCCGCCGGGGCGCCCGCCCTGGCTCTCGCCGGCAGGCGGCGTCGAGCTGCGCCGCGCCGCGAGCCACGCGGCCGTGCCCATCAGGGCCACCGCCACCACCACGATCACTGCCTTCCGCATGTCCGCTCGCTTGCGCGGCCGCCGGCCATCCGGCGGCCGGAGCTCAAGGCGCCTGGTTTCCTGCGGCGAGGTCGATGCCCGACCGCTGCAGCGAGGTCTCCTGCACGCGCTCGAAGTCCACCAGCGCCTTCTGGTAGTCGATGAGCGCCCGCAGCTCGCTGTTCCGCGCGTCCTGCAGGTCCCGCTGGGCCTGCACCACGAAGAAGTTCGTCGACAGCCCCACCTCGAACTTGCTCTCTTCGGCGTCGAGCCGGCGCTCCGCCAGACTGCGAGCCGCGGTCGCCGTCTCGATCTGCCGCACCGAACTCTGCATCTGCAGCGCCGCCGTCGTCACCTCGGTTGCCACCTGGAGCTCCAGCGCCTTGATGCGCTCGAGCGCCTGGCGCCGCTGCACCTGCGCGCGTGCGTGCTGCGCGTCGGCGGCGCTGCCGAACAGCGGATACGAGAGGTTCAGCGACACGTTCCACGTGGGATACGCCGCCCTGCGGATCGCGCTGAGCGCGTTGCCGTAGCCGCCCGGGATGGTGTCGACGATGACGCTGCCGAGACCCGAGCCCTCACGGATGAACTGCGTGCCGCCGAGACCCTGCAGGCCGTAGCTGGCGGCCGCATCGAGCGCGGGCAGCCGCTGCCCGTGGAGGTAAGCCAGCGTGACGTCGGCGCTCTGCAGCTGCCGCCGCGCCTCGTCCACGTCGGTGCGGCGCTCCAGCGCGGCCGCGATCGCGCCCTGCACGTCCGGCGGCTCCGGACGGAACATCGGCCGGTCGACGGCGACCAGACGCGCATGCCAGAGGGGATCGCTCGTGCCCTCGACGATGATCCGCTTGAGGGCGAGTTCCAGAATCAGGGCGGAGGCCTCCGCCTGGGTGAGAGCCTGCCGGCGCGCGGCGGCCTCGGCCTGCGCTTCGACGACGTCGATCGGCGCCATGGCGCCGGCCTCGACCCGGACCTGGTTGTCCTCCACGAGCTTCTCGGCCAGTTCGAGCGAGCCGCGCGCGACCTCCACCGCCTGGCTGGCGAACACGAGGTCCCAGTACGCATGGCGCACCGAGGCGAGCGTGCCGGCGAGGGTCCCCCGCAGCTGCGTCTCGGAGATGTCGCGATTGATTCGGGTGATGCGGAGCTGCTGCCGCGTCGAATCGGAGCGGAAGCCGCGCAGCAGCGGCTGCGTGAACACCGCCGCCGTGCTCGCCGTGTAGCTCGGATTGAAGTTCGCGAAGATGTTGCTCGTGTCGAGGCGCGCGTTGGTCCAGCTCACGCTGAACCGCCCGCCGCCCCAGGGCACCAGCTGCTGCTCGACGCCGGCATTGTAGGTGAGCGTGTCGTTGGTGACGCGCTGGCCGCCATTGAGCTGCGTGGTCGGCAGGTTCACCTGCGATCGCTGCCCGAACGTGCTGGTGAGCGTGGGGTGATACAGCGCGCGGATGCTGGCGAGCGTGAAGTCGATGGCCTGCGGCGCCAGCCGCTCGACGCGCACGTCCAGGTTGCGCTCCAGCGCCCGCTGGACGGCTTGGTCGAGGGTGAGCGCGACCTCGGCCGGCTGCGCCGCAGCCGCCGCGGGCAGCGTCAGCAGGCCGGCGGCCAGCCACACCCGGGCCACACGGGGCGCCCCTCGGCGGATTCTCGTGTCCATGTCGTGCAGGGGTGTCTACCGGGACGAGTTCCCGCCCTTTTTCTGGTCCGATTCGGGCGCGTCGTGCAGGGCTTTGAGGGTGGTCCTCTGCGACGGGCTCAGCACGCGATGCATGCGGAAGAGCATGAGCGACCGCGTGCGACCGAGCGCACTCCGCGAGGTCTCCACGAGGTCGATCACCTCGAGGACCTGCGCCTCTTCGGCCGTGCCCTCGGCGATGAGCTGGGAAAGCCGGGTCTCCAGCCGATCGAGCTCGTGCTTGTGCTGTTTCAGGGTGGGCCAGCTGGCGTGGAAGATCTGGTCCAGCCGGGCGACCTGATCGGCGGTCAGGCGCAGCTCGCGCTGGTAGGTCTCCGACCGCCACCATTTCGCCTTCTGGCCGGCCAGCGCCGGCGTCGACACGGCGAACGCGAGCAGCACGGCCAGCCACCATGCCGGGTTCGCGATCCGGGATCCGTGGGACGGAGGCATACCCGTATTACGGAGCGGTCGACCGGGCCGTTTACCCGCGGGCGCGAGCGGCGGCAGCCTCCGGACCGGCACTGCCGGGCGCCGTCGAGGCCGGTCGATTGCAGAAGCCATCGACGATTTCGATGACGGCGGCGACCAGGTTGTCGGGCGTCGACGCCCCCGCCGTCAGGCCGATCCGCACCGCGCCTTCGGGCAGCCAGTCTGCCGTCACGATCTCCTCGTGCGCTCCCAGCGGGCGGTGGCGGATGGCGGCCGGCGAGAGCAGGCATCCCGGCTCGGCGATGTGGTAGGTCGGGAGGCGTTCTGCGCAGATCCGCGCAAGGTTGCCGGTGTTGCTGCTGTTGTAGCCCCCGAGGACGATCATCAGGTCCAGTGGGTGCGCGGCCAGCAGATCGATGACGGCGTCCTGCCGATCCTGGGTCGCGCTGCAGATCGTGTCGAAGGCGCGATAGCGGCCGGGAAGCTCGGCTTCGCCGTACCGGTCGCGCATCGCCGCCCGGAACATCTCGCCGATCGCCAGCGACTCGGTCGAGAGCATCGTCGTCTGGTTGGCGAGGCCGATCCGCTGGAGATCCCGGACCGGCTCGAAGCCCGCCGAGACGGCGCGTCCGAAGCGCGTCATCAACGCGTCCGGATCCCTCCCCGTCCGGATGAAGTCGCAGACGACGCCCGCCTCGTCGCGATCGTAGACGACGAGATAGCGGCCGCCGGGGTACTGCAGCGCCTGCGAGGCGGTGGCCTCGGTCTCCTCGTGCCAGTACTTGCCGTGGATGATCGCCGTGAAGCCGTCCTGCGCGTAGCGGCGGACGTTCTTCCAGACGTTCAGGACCGAGCCGCACGTCGTGTCGACCAGCGTGCAGCCGCGATCGCTCAGCGTCTTCAGCATCGCGATCGTCACGCCGAACGCCGGCAGGATGACGACCGACTCGGCGTCGAGGCGATCGAGCGACTCGCCCGGGTCGCTCAGGAAGCGGATGCCGAGCGAGCGCAGCCGGTCGTTGACGTGCGGGTTGTGGATGATCTCGCCGGTGAGATAGACCGTGCGATCGGGAAACCGCGTGCGGGCCTGGTACGCGTAGTCGACGGCGCGATCGACGCCGTAGCAGAAGCCGAACTCCCGGGCCAGGCGCAGCGTCAGCCGGCCGGCTTCGTGCAGGTACCCGTCCTCTTTCACGCGCGTGACGAGCGCGCTGTGATAGCTCTCGGCGAGCTGGCCGGCGACGGCCTCCTTGAGATCGAGCCCTTTCCGGAAGATCAGGGGCGGCACTAGAACTCGACGATCTCGTCGGCGCGCGGCGTCAGCGCCTCGAGCGCGCGCAGCTCGCGCGTCTGGGGACGATCGAGCGCCCGGTCGATCTCGAGGAGCATCGCGTCCTCGCCCTCGTGCATCGGCGCCAGCGACGCCTGGATCCGCGTCTCACCCAGCCGCTCCGGTCCCGGCGTGGTGGCGACGCCGCCAGCGAACCACGACCCGCTGCCGAGGCCCACGCTGACGACGAGGACCGCCGCCGCCGCCCAGCGGCTCCTGATCACGCGCGAGGCGACCGGCGCCCGCAGGCCGCGCCCGGGAAACGCCACGACCCCTGCCGGCCGCGTGATCCGCGCCAGGATCGCGCGGCGCTGTGCCGCCAGCCGCTCGGCGCCGAACCAGGCATCCGCGGCCCCGAGCGTGCGGTCGTGATCGGCGTCGAGCATCGCGGCCAGATGGCTGGCGCGCGCCGCACACGAGGCGCAGCGCACCACATGCAGCTCCAGCGCCTCGTCGCGGTCCGACGTCTCGAAGTACCGGACGACGAGCCGCGCGTCGTCGGGATGCGGAGTGTCAACGGGCTTCACGCCACACCTCCAGCACCGATCGAAGCCGGTGGACCGCTCGAAACAGGTGGACGCGGACGGTGGCCTCGCGCATGCCGAGCACCTCGGCCACCTCGGCAGGCGTGCGCCCGCCGTACTGGCAGAGCGTGAACACCGCGCGCTGCCGTCCGGGGAGCCTGGCAACCGCGGCGCTCACGGCGCCCCGCCACTGGCGCGCCAGCAGCCGCCGCTCGGGCGAGTCCTGCGGCCGCCGCGACGGGGGCGCCGTGGAGTCGGCGAGGGGCACGAGCCGCAGGTCCCGCCGCGCCCTGGCTCGCTGCTGATCGATGCAGCGGTTGATCAGAATGCGCGTGAACCACTGGTCGAACGGCAGGTCTTCGCGGTAGCGCTCGATGTGCTGGAACACCCGGACGAAAGCATCCTGGACCGCCTCGTCGGCGTCGGCCGTGTCGTTGAGGTACGACAGCGCGATGCGGCAGGCGCGCCGCTGATGGAGCGCCAGCAGATCGGCGAAGCGTTCACGGGCGGCGGCGAGGTCCCCGGCCTGGACGAGCGCCTTGACCTCGCGGGCCACCTTCGAGTCGGCCGAATCGACACGCCCCCGCAGTCCTGCGGCGTCGAGCGGACCGCTCAGTACATCTGCCGAACCGAGCCGGGCGGCTTCAGATCCTGTCATCGATGAAGTCCTGACGCACGACGGGCGAAATTGTACCATGCCGGCCGCGCAGCTGCGGGACGCGTGGGCCGCCGGTCTGGGTGGAGATATCTCATGCCCCCCCGGCACGACTCTCGCGTGCTGCTGCGGCACGGCTCTCGCGTCGGTTTCGCTCCGGTGCCGCCCGCAAGAGTTGACGAGAACGGCTCAGGGTTTGTATCATGAGCGTTCGGCATTGTTATCATCCATCTGCCTGATGATTACTCGATGAAGACTGCGCGTTCGACAGCCTCGGTTCGGCCCACCGCCGGTGAATCGCTGCCGGCCCTGCCCGGCCTGCGGCCCTCCCGGATCTACTCGAACCTCCCGGTTTCCCAGCTGTACGAAGAGGCCCTGCTGCGCAGGGAGGGACACCTCGCCTCGGGAGGTGCCCTGGCGTGCACCACTGGTGAGCACACGGGCCGGTCCCCCCAGGACAAGTTCCTCGTCCGGGAGCCTCTGACCGAAGCGGAACTCTGGTGGGGGCCGGTGAACCGTCCGATCGAGGAGGGGCACTTCGAGGCGGTGGCGCGCGACATGGCGTCGTATCTGTCCGGGCGCGACGTCTTCGTGCAGGACTGCTTCGGCGGGGCCGATCCCGAATACCGCCTGCCAGTCCGCGTCATCACGGAACACGCCTGGCACAGCCTCTTCGCGCGCAATCTCCTCAGGGGGGGCCAGCCGTCCCCCGTTGTGGGGCAGGGCTTCAGCCCTGGCTCCGCCGCACCGGCGCCGCCGGGGTTCACGATTGTGGACGCGCCGGGATTCCGCACCAGCCCGCCGCGTCACGGCACGCGGTCCGACGTCTGCGTCCTCGTCAGCTTCCGCCGCCGCCTCGTCCTGATTGGCGGCACGAGCTACGCCGGCGAGATCAAGAAGTCGGTTTTCACGGTGCTCAACTACCTGCTTCCGCAGCGTGACGTGCTGCCGATGCACTGCTCGGCCAACCTCGGCGCCGCCGACGACGTGGCGCTGTTCTTCGGCCTCTCGGGCACGGGCAAGACGACGCTGTCGAGCGATCCGGATCGGCGCCTGATTGGCGACGACGAGCACGGGTGGAGTCCGCGCGGCGTCTTCAACTTCGAGGGCGGGTGCTACGCGAAGATGGTGCGGCTGTCCGCCGCGGCCGAGCCGCAGATCTTCGCGGCGACATCGCGATTCGGGGCGGTGCTCGAGAACGTGGTGGTCGATCCGGCGACCGGGCGTCCCGATTTCGACGACACGACATT
>Ga0299913_10000249_pt1 | contig 30974 bp, 28 predicted proteins | sample RVTome_9_FD_201360 | JGI IMG/M metagenome (GOLD analysis project Ga0299913, IMG submission 201360) | Soil microbial communities from uranium-contaminated site in the Upper Colorado River Basin, Wyoming, United States - RVT155D38 (version 2) ... | reverse complement strand
CATCGTCCCCCACTCGAGGTGCGAGAGCTCGGTGTCTCCCAGCGATTCCTCCGCCACCGGCTCGAGCTCCTCACGCATCTGCCGCAGCTCCGGCGCGGTCGCGACCAGCGGGATCATGACCTCGACCTTGGGGTCGCCGCCGTCCCGTCGAACCTGCCCGGCGGCCTCGAAGATCGCGCGCACCTGCATCGCGTATAGGCCCGGTTTCACGATGCCCAGCCGGACGCCACGCAGTCCGAGCATCGGGTTGGTCTCGTGCAGCTCGTTCACCTTCTGCAGCACGGCCTTCTGCTCGTCAACGTCCTCGCCGCGCGACTCCCCCAGCGCCACCTCCACCGCAAGGTCCACCTGGTTCGGCAGGAACTCGTGCAACGGGGGGTCGAGCAGCCGAACGGTCACCGGCAACCCGTCCATCGCCTTGAAGATGCCCACGAAGTCCTCCCGCTGCAAAGGGGCGAGCACGTCGTAGGCCTTCGCCTCTTCCTCTTCCGTGTCGGCGAAGATCATCGTCCGCACGGCTTCCACGCGCTCGTCGCCAAGGAACATGTGCTCGGTCCGGCACAGGCCGATCCCCTCGGCGCCGCGGTCGCGCGCGTTCCGTGCCTGCTCGGGCGTGTCGGCGTTCGCTCGCACCCGCAGCCGGCGCACGCGGTCGGCATGCGCCATCAGCGACTCGAACGCCTGCCAGATCTTCTGGGTGCGAGCCTCGCCGTCGCCGGCGCGGGCCTTCTCCAGCACCGACTCCTCGAGGGGCAGCTCACCGACGTGGACGTTGCCGGTGAAGCCGTCGATCGTGATGACGTCGCCTTCCTTCACGGTGACGCCTCCCGCAGTGAAGCTCTTGTCCTCCGACGAGAGCTTGATCGCATCGGCGCCGCACACCGCGGGGATGCCCTCGCCGCGCGCGACGACCGCGGCATGGGAGTTGGTCCCACCGGCGCTCGTGAGGATGCCCTGCGCTGCGATCATGCCGTGATAGTCGTCCGGCGTCGTCTCGCGGCGGACCAGGATCACGCGCTCGCCCTGCTTCCCGAGCCGCTCCGCCTCGTCGGCCGTGAAGACCACCTTGCCGATCGCCGCGCCCGGTGAGGCGTTCAGGCCCTTCGCGATCGGCGTCGCGCCCTCGGCCTTGACGCGCCGCTTGAAGAGCTCCTCCAGCCGGTTGGCATCCACCCGAAGCAGCGCGGTGTCGGCCTCGATCAGCTCCTCCGCGAGCATGTCGAACGCCATCACCCACTCGGCGGGCGCGGTCCGCTTTCCCACGCGCACCTGGAGGATCCAGAGTCTGCGCTTCTCGATCGTGAACTCGATGTCGCACATGTCGCGGTAGTGCCGCTCCAGCGTTTCCATGTGCCGACGCAGTTCCTCGTACGCATCCGGGTCCAGCTTCTCGAGCTCGACGAGCGGCAGCGTGTTGCGGATGCCGGCCACGACGTCCTCCCCCTGAGCGTTGGTGAGGTAGTCGCCGTAGGGGACCTTCTCCCCCGTCGAGGGGTCACGCGTGAACGCGACGCCCGTGCCCGAGTCGTCGCCGCGATTGCCGAACACCATCGCCTGCACGTTGACCGCGGTGCCGAGGTCGTCGGAGATCTTGTTCTGACGCCGGTAGTCGCGGGCGCGCTTGCCGTTCCACGACTCGAACACCGCCGCGATCGCCAGCCGGAGCTGCTCCTTGGGGTCCTGCGGGAACTCCTCGCCGGTGTGCGTCCGGTAGATGCCGCGGAACCCCTCGATCAGCGCCGTGAGGTCGTCCGCGTCGAGGTCGGTGTCGGTGGTGCCGGCCCCCTTGCGCTCCTTGGCGCGATCGAGCGCCTCCTCGAAGGCCTCGCCGGGCACGTCCATCACGATCTTGCCGAACATCTGGATGAACCGGCGGTAGGCGTCCCGGGCGAAGCGCGCGTCGCCATCGGACTGCTTCGCGAGCCCCTCGACCGACCGGTCGTTGAGCCCGAGGTTCAGAACCGTGTCCATCATCCCCGGCATCGAGAACTTGGCGCCGGATCGCACGCTGACCAGCAGTGGGTCGTCGGGATCGCCGAGCTGGCGGCTCATCGCTTCCTCGAGGCGCTCGAGGTGCTCCCCCGCCTCCTCGAGCATCTCCGGTGGGGCTCCTCCCTTCTCCAGGAAGACCAGGCACGCCTCGGTCGTGATCGTGAACCCGGGCGGGACCGGCAGCCCCATGTTGGTCATCTCGGCGAGGTTGGCCCCCTTCCCGCCGAGGAGGTCCTTCATGTCCTTGTTGCCTTCGGAGAAGTCGTATACGAACTTGGTCATGGCCAAAGTGTACGGAAAGGCGTGTACGGAACGAGCGCTGACCGGTGTACGCTCGCCTCCTCACCGCCTTCCACGGAGGACCTGTCATGGCACACGCGAAGGACAAGGGCGCGAAGAACGTCAAGAAGAAGGCCGCGAAGGGCATCAAGGAGAAGCGGGCCGAGAAGAAGCTGAAGCACGACGGCCGTCGCCAGACGGGCGCCGTCGAGACCATCGGCGAACGCTAGCCACTACGGCGACAACAAGGCGGCCGACACGGCGCCCATCACGGCTTCCGACGACCCGAAACCGGCGAGCACGCGCGTCCCGAGGGCATCGAGCACGAGCGCAGGACTCGAGCCCCGCGCGATCCACCGGGACAGCGCTTCTCGGAACTCGGCCGCGTCCGCCGGCGTGTCCCACACCGTGCTCAGGATGACCGCGACGTCGTCGCCGTCGCTCCAAGCCCGATAGATCCCACCGCCCCAGCCGGCTGCGGCGTCTGCCGCCGCCGGCTCCTCCAACCTAAGGTTCAGCAGCGTTCTCAACCACACCTCGCCCACGACCATCACGTCGTGGTCGCGCCAGGTGGGACCGAACGTCGGGGAGAAGTCCGGCACGTCCACCGGCTCGCCCACCTCACCCGGGTACTTCGATGGATGCAGGATCTGCTCGGTGGTCGTCGGGAACCTCCGCAGAGCGCGATCGACCGCCGCGGGACCGCCCTCGTCCGCCAGCGCGTCCACGAACCGTTGTCCGTCCGAGTAGGGATACGCCTGGAGCTCGGCGATGAACGGAGGGACCGGGTTCTCCGGACCGCCCGGCGGCGAGCCCGTCTCCGCGACGGGGAACCGGAACAACACCTGCGTCGCGAAATGGTTGGCGCTGCCTTCGACCACCCCCAGGGAAGCCTGGAAGCGCTCTTCCTGGCATCGCAGAACCAGGTCGTCGATCCGATCGAGGTCGAAGTGCTGGTCGTCGATCGCGTGCGTGAGCTCGTGCGCCAGCACGAAGTGCTCGATCCGGTCGAGCTCGGCGTCGCCCGTGTAAACGAGCTCTTCGTTCTGCGAGTTGTAGAAACCGAGAACCTGCCCCTGCTGGTAGGCGTCGAGCGCCTCGAGGATGCCGACGTCGCGCGGCATCGCGCCGATCGTCGCCCATGCGTCGCTTCGGCGAGCGTAGAAACGCTCCGGGTAGTACGCGTCGAAGTACACCCGCAGCCGCCGATCCATCTCCTTCGGCTCGATCGGCTCCACGTTCACCTTACGTTCGAAGTCGAGCCCTCGCACCGACTCCACCTGGTCCTCCACCTCCGCGATCGCGGAAGGAGTCGGAACCGTGCTCACCGGGTCGGCGGTGATGTCCGCCGGGATGCAGAGCCGGCGCATCGCCTGGCGCGCCGTGATCGGTCCCGTCTTCACCTCGACGGCTGAGCTCGGAGACGTGGACGGCGAAGGCGACCTCGGCTCCTCCACAGGCGTGCACGCCAACATCGAGGACGCCACGATGACCGCGGCGAGACGTCTCATCGTTACCGGCGCCTCGTCAGGAACAGCGCGCCCGCGGCGGATACGATCGCGAGCCCGGACATGACCGCGGACATGACCAGGAGACCCGTCGACTCGAGGAACCCCACCGCGGACACGGCCAGCGAGACGATCGCACCGACCCACAGCACGAACGCCACCGCGTAGGCGATCACAAGCGCTCGGACAGGTAGGCAACGAGACCGTCGATCGGCAGGCGATCCTGGGCCATCGTGTCCCGTTCGCGGACCGTGACTTGCGCGTCCTCCAGTGAATCGAAATCGACGGTGACGCAGAACGGAGTCCCGACCTCGTCCTGCCGCCGGTAGCGCCGGCCTATCGAGCCGGCGTCGTCGTAGCCGCACATCCACTCGCCCTTCACCACGTCGAAGACGCGCCGCGCCTCGGGCGTGAGCTTCTCGTTGCGCGAGAGCGGAAGCACCGCGACCTTCGTCGGCGCGAGACGTCGGTCGAGGGCCAGGTAGGTGCGCTTCTCCGTGCCGCCCTTGGCGGTCGGAGCCTCCTCCTCGCGGTACGCATCCAAGAGGAACGCGAGCACCGCCCGGTCCACCCCGGCCGCGGGCTCGATGACGTAGGGGTGATAGTGCGAGTCGTTCTCCTGGTCGAAGTAGGTCAGGTCCTCGCCGGACGCCTCCTGGTGCGCCTTGAGGTCGAAGTCGGTCCGGTTCGCGATCCCCTCGAGCTCACCCCAGTCCGTGAACGGGAACCTGTACTCGACGTCGACCGTGCGCTTGGAGTAGTGGGACAGCTCGTCGGCGTCGTGCTCACGGATCCGCAGGTTCTCCTCCCGCAGCCCGAGGTCGGTCCACCAGCGCATCCGTTCTGCGATCCAGAACTCGTGCCACTCCTCGTCGGTGCCAGGCTCCACGAAGAACTCCATCTCCATCTGCTCGAACTCCCGCAGGCGGTAGATGAAGTTCCCTGGGGTGATCTCGTTGCGGAACGAGCGGCCGATCTGCGCGATCCCGAACGGGATCTTCTTGCGGCTCACCTGCTGGATCGTGGCGAAGTCCACGAACATCGCCTGCGCGGTCTCCGGACGCAGGTACACGGTGTTCTCGGCATCGTCGATCGGGCCCATGTTCGTCTTGAACATCAGGTGGAAGTTGCGCGGCTGGGTGAACGCGGTCTGCCCGCAGTTCAGGCAGGTCGGTGGCTCGGGGAGGTGGTCGGCGCGGAACCGCTGGTGACAGTTCAGGCACTCGACCAGCGGGTCGGTGAACACCTCGAGGTGGCCCGAAGCCTCCCAGACCTTCGGCGACATGATGACGGCTGCCTCGAGCCCGACGACGTCGTCACGGAGCTGCACGGTCGAGCGCCACCACTGGTCGCGGACGTTGCGCTTGAGCTCGGTGCCGAGCGGACCGTAGTCCCACGACGAGCGGAGACCCCCGTAGATCTCCGAGGACTGGAACGCGATGCCTCGCCGTTTGGCGAGAGAGGTGACGGCCTCCATGAGATCGGCCATAAGAGAGGACTCCTTTCCCGGCCGCTGGCTGCGGCCGCCGGCGTGAGCACCATGCTACCGGTACCGAAGGTCGGCCGGTTCCGATGCCTGCGGCCTGCCGATCGGTCACCTCTGCCGCGCATGCGGCGCACCTCTCCCGACCGACCTCCGGTGCTGACTCTGGCGGGCCGTCGCCGTGACCTCTAGGGCTTACTCCCTGGCTTCGGCGGGCCGCCGAGTGACTCCTCGTTCGGCCCGTCGTGCGGCTGGAGACGGTCGCCACCGGGCTTCTTGCGAGCGGCGGTCCGCGCCAGCGCGGCTCGGATCTCCCCCTGATCGACCGTGCTCGTGTCCTGGTGCTGCCGGTCGCTCTCGGTGAGGCGGATGAACGTCTCGAGGGCCGCCGCATGCGCCTTCGCGTCGTCCATCTCCGAACGAGATGTCGCAGCAGGCTGGGGAGCGGGAGCCGCTTCGGCCTTGGGTGAAGACCCAGGAGCCTTCGAGCGCGGCCGGCGCTTCGCGGAAACGGGTGGTGCGGTCGCGGGGGCGGGTGGTGCGGTCGCGGGGGCGGTCGCGGGGGCGGTCGCGGTGGCGGTCGCCGCTTGGCGCCGAGGTCTCTTCCACCCGGCTCGTGACGTCGCGACTTCCGCTCCTACCTCGGGTCCCTCGGCATGCTCGCAACCGAGCACATCGCAGAGTGGGTGCCACTCGTGGATGCCACCATGTCCGCTCTTCATCGTCGCTACGCGACCTGGGAACAGGGACGCAACACCTCGAGGCGCTTCCGGCTCCGGCCTCGGCTCCGGGCGCGACTTCGAGACTTCCGTTGGTGCCGAGGTCTGCTGCTCGGACTTCGCATTGGGTCGCTTCGGCACGCGCTTCGGCTTCTCGGCCACCGGCTTCTGCTGGAGCGAGCCCGTGGGAGGGGGCTTCTGGGCACGTGAGGCTCGGGCCAGCGGACCTGCCGGCGCTGAGGCCAGGGCGTCATCGAGCGCCGCCGTCGGCAGCAGGTCGGACTCGGGGACCTGCACGACCGTCGGCTCGGGGGCAGGAGGGGCTTGAGGAGGAGAGGCATCTGCGACAGGGATGGCCGGGCCGGGTGCACTGGGTTCGATCTTCGAGAGCCTCTGCTGCGTGTAGCTCTCGAGTGCTCGCCGTGCTTCCTCCGACTCGGCGAGCTTCTCCTCGAGCCGTGCGACCCGCTCCGAGGCGAGCCGATAGACCTCCTGCACTGCTGCCAATCGATCGTCGTCGATGAGCGAGAATCCTCGGGGAACGGAGGAGGCAGCGAAGGGAACGCCCGTGTTGATCGGTTCGATCGGATCGCGAAGCGAGATCGCGGTCATGACGAGCAACAGCAGGAGCACCCCACCCGCGAGGAGCTGATAGTGGAACCATGCCGTTCTGGGCGGCCCGACGGTCCCCGCATCCGTCTGATCGATCTCAACAACAGCAGCGGTCCCGAGGGGTACATAGGTTCGTAACAGGGTTCGCTCGGGATCGTCCGCACCACCCCCATCGGAAAGATCCGTTCGTGTCAGGGGTCCTTCTCGGGAGGCATCGAGGAGAATCGGGTCGTTCAGTCCCTCGTCGGACCCGTGGCGGTCCGACGGATCGGTCGAGAACAGAAGCCTGCCGTCGGTCGCCCAGATCCTCACGCGCGATACCCGCTCATCCGCCAGGATGGAACGGCGCACCACACCGCGCAGTAACTCGGACGACGTGCCGGTCAACGGAGAGGCCAGGTCGCGGGTGTCCAGCCGGGGATCGAGCACCTGCTGCACATATCTGACCGCGCGGGCGTGAGAGCTGGCGCGTTCGGCCTCCACGGCCTGGCCCCCGCCCACGATGGCGTAGGCGAGCCCGAGCGCAGCGGCGAGAGCCGTTGCGGCCCATATAAACTTGCTCGCTTGGTCCCTCGTGAACCGTTCGATCACGCGTTCAGTCTCCTTGCCGGTGCGAGCGCAACGTCCAGAGGTGCGGAACTCGCACTCCGAGGCACGATACCCGGCGAACCGTCGGGGTGAAACGGCCGAAGGATGGGCAAGGGCTAGGCCCTCCGACGGATGGCGAGACCGGACGACCTAGCCTGGATGCCGCGACGCACGCTCACGAACCGTTCTCGAGGCCCCCGTAGCGCCTGGAGCGCTTCTGGAAGTCGCGGATCGCTTCGAAGAGATGCTCGCGGTCGAAGTCCGGCCAGAAGACCGGCGTGAACCAGAGCTCTGAGTAGGCGACCTCCCACAGGAGGAAATTCGATATCCGTTGCTCACCGCTCGTCCGGATCAGCAGGTCAGGCGGCGGCATGTCGGGGGTGTACAGGCGCTCAGCGATCTTCTTCTCGTCGATGCTCTCGGGCCTGAGCGTGCCGTCTCGGACCTCGCGCGCCAGGTCCCTCACGGCGTCCACGATCTCCGCGCGGCCGCCGTAGTTGAATGCGATCGACAGGGTCGTCCCGGTGTTGGCGGCCGTGAGCTCCTCGGCCACCCGGATCTCCTTCAGCACGGACCGTGGGACGCGCCAGTTCCGTCGGCCGATGAACCGGATCCGGACGTTCATCCGGTGCAGCTCGTCGCGGCGGCGCCGAAGCAGGCTGCGATTGAAGTTCATCAGGTACCGCACCTCGCCGGGCGGTCGACGCCAGTTCTCGGTCGAGAACGCGAACACCGTCAACCACGGGAGGCCGACCTGCACCGCGCCCTTGACCGTGTCCCACAACGCCTCCTCCCCCGCGGCGTGGCCCTCGGTCCGAGCCAGACCGCGTTGCTGCGCCCAGCGTCCGTTCCCGTCCATCACGATCCCGACGTGTGCCGGGATCCGCTCGAGGTCGAGGTCGTGGAGGTAACTGCTCACGTCGCCGTCCGCACGAGCATCGGGATCGACTTCATCCGGCGCTCCAGGTGGTACTCGGCGAATCCGAACAGGAGCCCGCGGGCTTCCTTCCGCGTGCGCCCCTCGGGCGCGACCGTGGCGCCGACGTCGGCGAGGTCCGCGAGGGCGAGCGTCGCCATGTACGCGAGCGCCGCGGTCGAGACGTGCCCGGCGCCGGGCTCAGCGTCGCCGACGCAGACGGCGCCGCCGAGCCCGGCGGAGAACAGCTGGACGTCGGTGCTGCCGCAGACGGCGCACGCAGTGAGGCTCGGATGGAAGCCGGAGACGGACAGGAGCTTCAGCATGAAGGACTCGGCGACGGCTGCAGGGTCGGCAGGCTTCGTCTCAAGCGCCCGGAGGCCGGAGAGCAGGAGCAGGACGAGACGGACGTTGCGCTCGTGCTCCTCGGCGACGCGGTCGACGGCCTCGAGCATCGTCTCGCCCGCCGCGAACAGGGCGAGGTCGTCGCGGATCGCGCGATGCGGGGCGATGATCTCCGCCTGCGTGATCGTGTCGAGCGAGCCACGGCCCCGGTAGAGCATCAGGTTCACGTGCGTGAATGGCTCCAGACGGGCACCGAAGCGACTGGTGGTCTTGCGGATGCCCTTGGCCACCCCCCGGACCTTGCCCGCGCCCTGGGTCATGATGGTGACGATCTTGTCGGCCTCGCCGAGCTTCATCGATCGAAGCACGACTCCCTGTTCCTTGTAGGGGGGCATCTCCGAATCGTAGCCCGGCGGTCGATCCACCCACCTGAGAAGGGGTGTGACGTTTCCGTTGCGGACGTGCTGGCGCCGGCCCCTCAAGGGGCCGGCGCCCCCACCCCTCAAGCCTCCATGTTCTTCGTGACGACCTCCATCGTCTCGTTGAGCTCCGCCGTCGGACTGAACTCGACGATCTCGGTGTCAGGGAAGATCTCGGGCGTGTGGCCCGGGCCCACGTAGTAGGCCTCGCCGTCGGTGACCTCGATGTCACCCTCGGCCGTGTGATACACGAGCTTCCCCTTGAACACGTAGCCCCAGTGGGGGGACTGGCACTGATCGTTCGGAAGACCCACGAACAGAGGGGTCATGTCCGAGTGCTCCGTGTACCGCTCGAAGCCGATCGTGTACCCCTCGGTCTCGCCGTACCGCCCCTCGAAGCCGGGACCCTCGATCGGGTCTCCGGTGCTTGCCTTCGACACCTTGCCCATCGCGTGCCTCCTTCCGGTCGTACGATCACATGTTTACATCTCTTGCAGTCGGGCGTCCGTTTCAGCCTTCCTCCGGGCACGCGACCCGGTCCGGATATTCAGCCGGTCGAGCGCTCCTCGGCCAGACGAGCGAGATTCCGAACGCCACGGCGAGCGACCCCCGCCGAAGCCTTCAGCGCTAGTGATCGGAGCCCCGGGACCTTGAAGAGGCCGAGCATCCCGGGCAACTCGCTGATGCGGGCGATCCGGATCGTGTAGGCGATCCGGCAGCCATCGCGCTCAGGCGTCAGCTCATATCGGTGGACGTTCGCCCACTCGATGCCCTTCCCCTTCTTCGTGGTGAGGAGCGCCTCGGTCACGAACTCGAGGGTCTTCCCGTGGGCGACCTCGGTCACCACGGAGCGATCCGAGAAGCTCCCCATCGGGTCCGCACCGGTGGTGCGGAACTCCGTTCCCACCGCCGCCGCGCCACCGGGCGCCTCGACCGAAAGCAGTCGGGTGTTCTTCTTCTGCCGCTCCCCCGCCCAGATCGCATGGCTCCGAAGGTCCCCGAGGGTCTCGTACACGGCCTCCGGAGAAGCGGACGTCGTCTCCTCGACCCGCACGATCAGTTCCCCTACGAGCGCGTTCGCTCGTCCATTCCTCGTGCTCTGCGCCTCCATCTCCTTCTCCTTCCGTGGGTGGACGGGACCCATCGTGTGCCGGCCACCGCGGCGAAGGATCGGGGAGATGCCCTATCTTCCGGTGCGGTCCTCGGGAAGGTTCCTGATCGCCCAGGCGGCGGCCTCGCCGCGCGTCTTCATCCCCAGCTTCGCCAGTACGTTGCTCACGTGGTGACCGACCGTCTTGGAGCTGAGGAACAATCGTGCGGCAACCTCGGGGTTCGTCAGACCCTCGGCAACGAGAAGCAGAACCTCTTGCTCCCGGCGGGTGAGGAGACCGGCGTCCTTCGGGCCGGTCCTGCCTCTGGCGCCGTGCCGTCGGAGCAACTCGGCGGCGGCGTCGGCCTCACGCGGCGCTCCCACACGCTCGAATTCCGCCAGAGCATTCCGCGCTTCCTCGATCGCGACCGTGGGGTCCGCCTCCTCGAGCGCTCGAGCGAGGTCCAGCCGAGCCCGCGCGGCGTCCACAGGCATCCCGTGCTGGGAGAACTTTGCCAGGGCCCGCTCCAGGTGCTCCGTCGCCGAGGGGTCGGCCGCAGCCACCGCGACCTTCCCCCGCGCGTGGTGCCCGGCCGCTTCGATCCTGCCAAGCCGTGATCTTCGTCCGACGGCGTCGATCCGGGCGGCCGTCGCCGTCGCCCCGTCGAGGTCTCCCTGGGCGAGCTGCACGTCGACCAGCATCGCGAGGAACGCTGCCGACAGGACGTTGTCGTCGCCGATCTGGTTGAGGCGCCGATGGACCGACGCCGCCGCGAGCGCCGGCTCGCCTTTGAGGAGATGCAGCCGCGCGATCCCGTGCGAGGCTTCCGGGGATCCCTCGAAGCCGGCCAGGAGCTGCTCCGCCTCCTCCAGCCTCCCTTGGGTGAGTCGGAGTTCCGCGAGCTTGGCCGCAGGATGGACGCATCGGGACAGGTGCCCTGCGGCCCGCAGCGCCCCAAGCCCTTCGGCGAGCATCCCCTCTGCTTGGACCCAGTCTCCCGAGGCCAGGAACATCTCGGCACAGCAGGCATAGCAGAATCCGAGCACGGGCACGTTGTTGTGGTGACGGATCCACGAATCGATCACCTGCCCCCATTGCTCGATCCGCTGCCAGTCGGACGCGAGCTCGAACGCGGCTATCGACACGCAGGTCACGTCGCCGATCACCTCGAGGCTCCTCACCTCGCCGCCTGTGGCGGCGGCCATCGCCTCATCGAGCTTGTCCGATCCGGACGCCACGTCGCCACCGGCCACCTCCGCGTAGCCGAGCCGCGCGAGGGCGGCCGTCTGGAGATCGCGATCGCCGGCACGTCCGGCGATCGCGTGCGCGCTCTCGGCCAGGGCTCGCATCTCCACGGGGTCTCCGGTTCGCTCTGCGCGCGCGAGGGCCAGCCAACCGTGGTCGCCGGCCGGCGCGACATCGCGCAGGAGCCCTTCGGCTCGCGCGTACCACCCGTTGCTCGCAGCAGCGTTCCCGCGGCCCGCCTGATACTCACGGGAGAGCCACAGGGCTGCCCTCGATGCACGGGCCTCCTCACCCTCGTCGCGGAACCCGGCATATGCCCGTTCGAGATGGAAGATCGCGCCGTCGAGGTCCTGCAACCACCAGAGTGACCGGCCGAGGCCCTCGTGGGCGTCGGGCGAGGTATCGCTCTCGAGCGCCGACTCGAAACCCGCACGGGCAGCCTCCCAATCACCGGCTGCGAGCGCTTGCTCGGCGTCGCCGAGCTCGGTAGGGGCGGGAGTCGGGTCGGTCGGCACGGAGCGCATCATCGCACCCCCGCCCGACCCTGAGGAAGCCTCAGGCGCCCATCGGGTGCCAGACCGTCTTGAACTCGACAAGCGCCGTGACCTCGTAGGGGCTCTGGGCCTCGTCGTCGAACGGGTCGACCTCGGGTGCGTAGTGCACGCGCTTCACGTTCTCCGCGGAGAGCTCCTCGACATCCGTACGCAGGTCGTCCGGCACGCCTGTCGCATCGATCGCGTTCACGTCCATGTGCCCGGCGAGCCACGGGACGAGCTCCTCCGTGAAGCCGGTGAGCACGTTCACGACGCCCCCGGGGACGTCGGAGGTGGCGAGGACCTCTCCGAGCGAGACCGCCGACAGCGGCGCCTGCTGGCTGGCCAGCACGACGGCGGTGTTGCCGCTGACGATCGCCGGCGCCAGGCGTGACACCAGTCCGAGGAGCGACTGGTCCTGGGGCGCGACGACGCCCACCACACCGGTCGGCTCCGGGATCGTGAAGTTGAAGTACGGCCCCGCGACCGGGTTGGTCGCGCCCTGGATCTGATGGATCTTGTCGGCCCACCCCGCGTACCAGACCCAGCGATCGATCGCGGCGCTCACGCCCTTCGCGGGGTCTTCGGCGCCGACGTCCTTCAGCTCCGACTCGAACTGGGACCGCCGTCCCTCCATCAGCTCGGCCACGCGGTAAAGGATCTGGGCGCGATTGAACGCCGTCTTCGCGGCCCACCCGGGTTGGGCAGCGCGCGCTGCCCGCACCGCGTCCCGGAGGTCCTTGCGCGACGCGCGTGCCGCCCACGCCAGGAGCTCGCCGTCGGTGCCGAGCACCTCGTAGGACCGGCCGGACTCGCTCCGCGGGAATTCTCCCCCGATGGAGAGCTTCGCGGTCCGCTTAACGGGGAGTCGCTTGTCGCTCATGGCACGAGCTCCACATACGGTTCGAGACCGTGCAGGCCGCCCTCGCGGCCGAAGCCCGACTCCTTGTAGCCGCCGAACGGCGAGGACGGGTCGAACCGGTTGAACGTGTTCGCCCACACGACGCCGGCCTTCAGTCGTTCGGCCATCCACAGGACCCGCGAGCCCTTCTCGGTCCACACGCCCGCCGACAGGCCGTACGGAGTGTTGTTCGCCTTCTCGACGGCTTCCTCCGGTGTGCGGAACGTCAGGATCGAAAGGACGGGCCCGAAGATCTCCTCGCGCGCGATCCGGTGCGACTGGCTGACGCCGGTGAACAGCGTCGGACGGAACCAGAAGCCGCGCTCCGGTAGGTCGCACACGGGCTGATAGATCTCCGCGCCCTCTTCGACCCCCACCGCCACCAGCTCCTCGATCTTCGAGAGCTGCGCCCGAGAATTGATCGCGCCGATGTCGGTGTTCTTGTCGAGCGGATCGCCGACGCGGAGGGTCTGCAGGCGCGCCTTCAGCTTCTCGAGGAGGGGCTCGAAGATCGGCTCCTGCACGAGGAGGCGGGACCCCGCGCAGCAGACATGCCCCTGGTTGAAGAAGATGCCGTTCACGATGCCCTCGACGGCTTGGTCGAGCGGGCTGTCCTCGAACACGATGTTGGCAGCCTTGCCGCCGAGCTCAAGCGTGAGCCGCTTGTGCGAGCCGGCGATCGTACGCCGGATCTGTTTCCCGACCTCCGTCGAACCGGTGAACGCGACCTTGTCGACGTCGGCGGCGACGAGCGCGGCGCCCGTCTCCCCCGCTCCGGTGATCACGTTGACCACCCCCGGCGGCAGCTCGGCCTGCTGGATCACCTCGGCGAGCAGCAGGGCGGTGAGGGGCGTCGTCTCGGCGGGTTTCAGCACCGTCGTGTTGCCGGCGGCGAGGGCCGGCGCGAGCTTCCACGCCGCCATCAGCATCGGGAAGTTCCACGGGATCACCTGTCCCGCAACGCCGATCGGCTTCGCGCTCCTTCCCGGGAACGCGTAGTCGAGCTTGTCGGCCCAGCCGGCGTAGTAGAAGAAGTGCGCCGCGGCGAGGGGGAGATCGATGTCGCGCGACTCCTTGATCGGCTTGCCGCCGTTCATCGACTCGAGGACGGCGAACTCGCGCGCGCGCTCCTGGAGCACGCGCGCGATCCGGTAGAGGTACTTCGCGCGCTCCTTGCCGGGGAGGTCGCGCCACCGCGAGTCGAAGGCCTCGCGCGCAGCCGCGACCACCAGCTCGACGTCTTCGGGACCCGCCTCCGGGACCTCGGCGAGGACCTCTTCGGTCGAAGGATCGATCGTCGCCATGTACGTCCCGCTCTTCGGCTCGACGAACTCGCCGCCGATGAACAGCCCGTACCGGTCCTGGAGACGAACGACGTCCTTGGACTCCGGGGCGTCCGCGTACTCCCACGCGGGAACGGCGGGCGTCCGTTCCTGGGTCGTCTCCAGCTCGGTCATCTGCCGCTCCTCACCCAGGAACGGTAGCCCACTTCCGGCCAGATGATCAGGAGCCGATCAGCCGCTGATCAGACCTGGGCGGCTCCCGCCGGGACGTCAGGTAGGCGCCCACGATGACCAGCGCGACGCCCGCGATCGCGATGGGACCGACCTCGTCGTTCCGGAGGAGCACCCCCAGCAGCAGCGCCACGACCGGGATCAGGTACCCCACGATCGAGGCGCGCGTCGCACCGACCCGGCCGACGAGCCTTCCCATCAGCACGAAGGCCACGCCCGTGCCGAGCACCCCCACCGCGGCGATCGCGAGCACCGCCGGCCAAGTGAAGCTCGATCCCGGGATCGAGGTGATCCCGAGCGGGGCAGTGAAGACCGCGCCGATCGTCAGGATGCGGGCCATCACCGGCAGCGACCCGTATCGTTGCTGGAGCGGCGTCGCCACGTTGAACGCGATCCCGTAGCAGATCGTCGCCACGATGATGAGCACAACGCCGACGACCTGGCTGGAACCCTCCCCCGCGGCTGCGAGGGCGATCGTCGCGACCCCGACGAAGCCGAGCGGGATCCCCACGAGCTGGCGCGAGCCGGGAGGGCGGCGAAGCAGGATCGTCGCGACCACGGCGGTGAAGATCGGCGCCGCGCCGTTGAGCATGCCGGCGATCGCCGAGTTCACCGACCCCTGCGCCAGTGGGAAGAGTGTGAACGGGATCACCACCCACGTGACCGACAGGAGCAGCAGGCGACCTCGGTCGGCTCGGTCGATCGGCGCTCGCGAACCGGGAACGAGCCAGAGCGCCGTCGCGCCGAACAGGATGCGGAGCCACGTGACGAGGCCAGGTCGGAACGCCTCGAGGCCGATCGCCATGAAGAGGAACGACGAACCCCATATCGTGCCGACCACGACGAACAACAGCCAGTCGACACCCGCGAACGCGCCGCGGTGCGTCCCTTGGTTGGTGGACAGCGCTCGGGCACCCATCGTCTCGAAGAACGACCAACGTCAGTCGATCGTGAAATAGTCCGGGCCCGCGTAGCGGCCGGTGCGCTCCTTCTCGATCTGCATCAGCACGTCGTTCAGCAGGGACGACGCGCCGATCCGGAAGCGAGCGGGGGTCATCCAGTCCATGCCGAGCGTCTCGTGCACGAGTACGAGGTACTGGATCGCCTGCTTCGCGGCCCGGACGCCGCCGGCAACCTTGATGCCGATCGGGCGACCGGTCTCGCGATGGAAGTCCCGCGCCGCCTCCAGCATGCAGAGCGCGACCGGGAGCGTGGCGTTCGTGCCGATCTTGCCCGTGGACGTCTTGATGAAGTCGGCACCGGCCGCCATCGCGAGCATGCTCGCCTGCCGGACGCGGTCGTACGAGCCGAGCTCACCGGTCTCGAGGATCACCTTCAGGTGCGCCGCGCCGGCGGCTTCCCGAGCCGCGACGAGCTCCTCGAACGCCTTCGCGTACCGACCCCCGAGGAACAGCGAGCGGTTCAGCACGATGTCGATCTCGTGGGCGCCCGTCGCCGCGACGTCCCGGATCTCCTGCAGCCGTGCGTCGAGCGGCCCGAGGCCGCTCGGGAAGCCGCCGGCCACGCTCGCGACTTTCACACCCGTGCCCTCGAGCTGCTCCAGCGCCACCGGCACGAGCTGCGGGTAGAGGCACACGGCCGCGACGGGCGGGATCGAGGGGTTGAGCGGATCCGGACGCACCGCCTTCGCGCAGATCGCCACGATCTTGCCGACCGTGTCGCTCCCCTCCAGGGTCGTCAGGTCCATCGAGCGGATCGCGAGATCGAGTGCCCAGAGCTTCGCGTCCTTCTTGATCGAACGCTTGGCGAGCGACGCCGCGCGCTCCTCCAGACCGACGGCGTCGACGGCGGTCGTACGGACCGCCATCCGCACGGCCTCTCCGGCCGAGACGGCCGACGGCGTCAGGGGGCGGCTCGGCTCGATCTGTGCTGCGTGCGCCATGCCTGGATGGTAGCCCAGCCGCTCGTTCCGGACCCGGCCGATAAGCTCCCGAGCCATGCACATCGAACGTTTCCTCGCCGTCCTGCTCCTCACCGCGTGCGGTGGCGACGGGGCGGACACACCCGAGGGCTGCACTGACCCGGTCGCCGCCACGACGGTCGAGCTCGCTGACTTCGCGTTCCGACCCGACTGCCTGTCTGCGGACGCGGGAGCGACGATCAGCCTCGACAACACGGGAGACGCCCCGCACACCTTCACCGTGACCGGGACCGACGTGGACTTCGACGTGGACGCGGGGACCGCCGTCGACGCGCACCTGTCGGGCGTGGAGCCCGGCACCTACGCCGTCACCTGCACGTATCACCCGCAGATGGACGCGACCCTCACGATCGGATGAGGGTCAGAACCCGAGCTTCTCCAGCGCCTTCGGGTCCTTCTGCCACTCTTTGACGACCTTCACCCGGAGATCGAGGAACACCTTGGTGCCGAGCACCAGCTCCATCTCTTCGCGGGCTCGCGAGCCGATCGTACGGAGCGTCTGCCCGCCCTTGCCGATCACGATCCCCTTCTGCGAATCGCGCTCGACGATCAACGATGCATAGATCTTCGTGAGGCCGTCGCCCCTATCCATCTCGTCGAGGGTGACGGTGATGGAGTGCGGAAGCTCCTGCCGCGTCACGTGGAGCGCTTTCTCCCGGATCATCTCCGCGAGCCCGATCTCGAACGGCTGGTCGGTGATCGTCTCCTCCGGGTAGAGCGCCGGTCCCTCGGGGAGGAGCGCGAGCACCATGTCCCGGAGCATCCCGACACCCTCGCCGGCCTTGGCCGACACCGGCACGATCTCGTCGTAGTCGCCGATCCGCGCCGCCGCGGCGAGCTGGGGCACCACGTCGCGCTGACCGGTGAGGTCGACCTTGTTCACCACCGCGATCTTCGGAGACCGGTGCGGCCGGACCTGGCGCTCGAAGACGAACGCGTCCCCTCGTCCGATGCCGGACTCGGCGTCGAGCACGTGCAGGATCACGTCCACGCCCTCGACCGCGTCACCGACCACGTCGTTCAGCCGCACCCCGAGCTCCGTCCGAGGTTTGTGGAAGCCGGGCGTGTCGGTGAAGACGACTTGGGCCTCCTCCGTCGTGAGGATCGCGCGCAGGCCGCGGCGGGTGGTCTGCGGCTTGTCGGAGACGATGGAAACCTTCCGGCCCACCAGCGCGTTCACGAGCGTCGACTTCCCGACGTTGGGGCGTCCCACCACCGCGACGATCCCGGAGCGAGAGATCACCGGAGATCGTCCGGCCCGAAGGCGTGGGGCAGGAGCTCCCCGAGACGCCATCTGGCACGAACGCCGTTCGCCCCCGCCGCGACCACCGGCGTGTCCGCGCCGCCGAACTCCCAGAGCACCTGGCGACAGCCGCCGCAGGGCGGGGTCGGCCTCTCGGCGTCGGTCGCGACAGCGACGGCGCGGATCTTCCCGGAGCCCGATATCACCATGCTCGCGACAGCGTTCCGCTCCGCGCACACCGAGAGCGGGTAGCTCGCGTTCTCGATGTTGACCCCCCCGCGGATCATGCCGTCCTCGTTCAGGATCGCGGCGCCGACGCGGAATCCGCTATACGGGACGTAGGCCCTCGGCATCATCGCCCGGGCGGCGCCGAGCATCTCGTCGAGCTTCGAGTCCTCGACCTCTTCGGAGCCCTCTATCTCAGGCATCGACGGCATCCGCTCCCTCGCCGTTCTCATCCGCACGCGTGATCAGCACGCTCGCGATCCTCCGTCCCTGCACCTTGTCGGCCTTGAGGTTCAGCCCCCGGAACGAGACCTCCTCGCCCTTCTCGGGCATCCGCCCGAGGAGGTCGAGCATCAGGCCGGCGACCGTGTCCCACTCCCCGTCCGGGAGCTCCGTCCGGAGCAGCTCGTTGACGTCGTCGATCGAGGCCTTCCCGGAGACGCGGTAGAGGCCGTCGCCGAGCTCCAGCACCTCGGGCTCCTCCCGGTCGTACTCGTCGGCGATCTCCCCGACCAGTTCCTCGAGCAGGTCCTCGAGCGAGACGATGCCGGTCACCGAGCCGTGCTCGTCGTAGACGAGGGCTTGGTGGAACTTCTCGCGCTGCATCTCCTTCAGGAGCTCGGCCACGCGTTTGGTCTCGGGCACGAAGTGCGCCGGCCGCATGATCTCCGCTAGCGGCATGTCCTGCATCCCCTGATGCAGCGCCTTCAACACGTCCTTCGCGAACACGACACCCTTGACCTCGTCGAGCGACTCGTGGAACACGGGGACCCGGGAGTAGCCGTACGAGAGCACGAGGGCCTGGACGTCCCGGAGCTTCTTGTCGTCCTCGATGGCGACGATGTCCGGGCGCGGCACCATGACCTCGCGCACGATCGTGTCACCGAACTCGAAGATCGAGTGGATCAGCTCCTTCTCGCCCTCGTCGATCGACCCCTCCTCCGAGCCGACCTCCGCCATCGACCGGATCTCCTCCTCGGAGACGAACGGGCCCTGCTTCAGCCCCTTGCCCGGGAGGAGGACGTTGGCGAGCCCGATCAGGACCCGTGTCGGCGCGGCGAGAAGGCGGCCGAGGAACCAGACGATCGGGGAGAGCGCGAGCGCCACGCGATCCGTGTGCAGGACCGCGAACGTCTTCGCCATCGCCTCGACGACGACGAAATAGAGGATCGTGAACAGGAACGACACGACGGCGACCCAGGTGTCACGGAATCGCTGCTCGGCGAGGATCGCGACGAGGATCGCCGAGCCGTTCTGCACGAACATCACCGTGAGGTACACGGCGTTCAGGTACCGGGGCGGATCCGACTCGATCTTGACGAGGGTCTCGGCGTTGCGACGACCCTCTTCTTCGAGGGCCAGCGCACGGACGCGGGACATCCGGGTGAGCGAGGCTTCGGCGGCCGCGAGGACGGTCCCGAACAGCACGAGGGCGAGCGCGATGAACCAGAGCCAATTCACGGCGCGCGTACCCCGCTGTACCGCTCCTGGCGCTCCCACATCCGGATGCGCTCATCGGCGTCCTCGTGGTCGTAGCCGAGCAGGTGCAAGATCCCGTGGACCAGCAAGAGCCGCAGCTCCGCTGCAGGATCGTTGGGGTTGTTCCGCGCCGCCTCGGTGGGCGCCATGACGACGTCACCCAACAGCCGGACGCCTTCTCCTTCTTTGGCCTCGTCGACGTCGTCGAGGGGGAACGACAGCACGTCCGTGGGACCGGGCTCGTCCATGAACCGTTCGTGGAGTCCCGCGATCTCGTCCTGATCGACGAAGGACACCGACAGCTCCGCGCGCTCGATGCCCTCGCCCCGCAACGTGTCACGCGCGAGCGCGCGGAGCGCTTCCTCGTCGACCGCTTCGTCCTGCCGGTTGGAGATCAGGACCTTGGGTTGCTCGCCGTCATCCATCAGCCGTCGGCCATCCCGAGGCGTTGCTGGCCGTAGCGGTCGTACGCCTCGACGATCTGCTGCACGATCTTGTGCCGAACGACGTCGCGCCCTCCCAATCTGCAGAACGTGATGCCCGAGATCCCGGACAGGATCTCTTCGATCACCAGGAGCCCCGACCGCTGACCGTTGGCGAGATCCACCTGCGTGTCATCCCCGTTCACGACTGCCTTCGACCCGAATCCGATCCTCGTGAGGAACATCTTCATCTGCTCGGGAGTCGTGTTCTGCGCCTCGTCCAGGATGATGAACGCGTCGTTCAGGGTTCGCCCTCGCATGAACGCGAGGGGCGCCACCTCCACCGTGCCTCTCTCCATCAGCCGCGAGAGGCTCTCGCCGCCGGTCATCTCGAACAGGGCGTCGTAGAGCGGGCGCATGTACGGATCGATCTTCTCGTAAAGGGTCCCGGGCAGGAATCCCAGCCGCTCCCCCGCCTCGACCGCCGGCCGCGTGAGGATCAACCTCGAAACCTGACGATCGTGGAGGGCTCGCACCGCGGTGGCGACAGCGAGATAGGTCTTGCCCGTACCCGCCGGTCCGATCGCGAAGGTCACGGTCGAGCTCCGCATGGCGTCGACGAACCGCTTCTGCCCGACCGTCTTCGGTGCGACCGACGTACCGCGTGCGGTGAGGAGCGTGTCGCCGAGCACCTCGCTCGGCCGCATCGTAGCGGTCCCGTCTCCGCCTCCCGCCTCCTCATCCCCGCCGCCCTTGATCAGCTCGATCGTCTGTCCCACCGAGGAATCGGAGAGCTGAAGTCCCTTCTCGAGGAGCGCCAGCAGCTCTTCGAACAGTCGTGCGAGCTGCTCGGCCTCGTGATCGGGACCCCTGATGGTGATCTCGTTGCCACGGACCAGGATGTCGGAGGAGAACGCGGCCTCGATCAGCTTCAGGAACGCGTCCTGCTGACCGAGGAGGGCCACCATCGACTGATGGCCGGGGACGAGGATCTTGACCTGCGTGGTGGCGGCTGCCACGTGTCGCGCTCTCGGGGGGTGACCCCGTTCCTCCTCTAGTCGAGAACGGGACCCCTCGGGTCCCGTGGCAGCATCCTATCGTTTTCCTTGGCCGCGTTACCCCGGTGGCCACGCCATCGGCCTGCCCCCGAGCAGGTGGAAATGCAGGTGGAAGACGCTCTGCCCAGCGTCGGGGCCTACGTTCGTGACCAGCCGCCAACCGGACTCCGCGATCCCCTCGGCGTGGGCGAGGTGCGCCGCCGCCTGCGCCACGTCCGCGAGCATGTCGCCGTGCCCCTCCTCGATCTCGGCGATCGACCGCACGTGCTCCTTGGGGATGATCAGGATGTGCGTGGACGCTTGCGGGTTGGTGTCGCGGAACGCGACCAACCGCTCGGATTCCCGCACGATGTCCGAGGGGATCTCGCGCGCGGCGATCTTGCAGAAGAGGCAGGAGCTTTCCGTCACGGTCCCCGAGCCTACCCTCCGGCTCCGATCAGGAGCGGAACTGCGGCCGTCGCAACGCTCGCGGAGCGCCGTTCCCACCGGCAGACTTCCCCTGGAGCTCGGCGAGCCGCTCGAGCAACGAGCGCTCCTCCTTCGAGAGGTCGCGAGGCGTGACGACGTGGAGGGTCACGAAGAGGTCGCCACGTCCGCGCCGCTGCAGGTGTGGTACCCCTCTCCCCTTCAAGCGCACGACCGAGCCCGACTCCGTGCCCGGCTCGATCCGGAGGCGCTCCGGGCCGTCGAGCGTGTCGATCTCGACCTCGCCGCCGAGCGAGGCCTGCATGATCGTGACGTCCAGGACGCCGTAGAGGTCCTGGCCTTGGCGTTCGAACGCGCTCGACTGCTCGACGTCCACGCCGACGATCAGGTCGCCCGCCGGGCCACCCGCCACGCCCGCGTTGCCCTGCCCGGACACGCGGAGGTCCATCCCGTCGAGGACGCCCGGCGGAACGTCGAACGTGACGGTGCCCGGTGCGCGCACGCGACCTTCCCCTCCGCAGTCCTCGCATCGATCCGGGATCTCCTCGCCGGATCCGCCACACGTCGGACAGGCCGACGCCGTCATCACGGTCCCGAAGATGCTCCTGCGGACGCTCTGCACCTCACCGGTCCCACCGCAGCCTCGGCACGCGGTGGGTGAGGTCCCAGGCTCCGCGCCGATGCCGTCACAGCGCGCGCATGTCGCGAGCCGTTCGACCTCGATCTCCTTCTGCTCGCCGAACACCGATCCCACGAAGGAGAGAGGAACGTGCGTGCGGAGGTCCTCTCCCCGGCGCGCCCGCGACCGAGGTCCTCGAGACCGCACGCCGAACCCGCCCCCGAAGAACATGTCGAACAGGTCCTGGATGTCGGTGAACGGAGCGCCCTGGGGGCCGGCGGAGCCGAACTCGTCGTAGCGGCGTCGCTTGGCGGGATCGGACAGGATCTCGTAGGCGCCCGTGATCTCCTTGAACCGCTCCTGGTCCGCCGGGTCGCCGTTCACGTCGGGGTGCAGCGTGCGTGCGAGCTTCCGGTACGCGGCCTTGATCTCGGTCGGAGACGCATCGCGCAGGATCCCCAGGATCTCGTAGAGGTCGCGGACGGCTGCCATCGCCCTATGCCTCGTGCTCGGTGGCGATCTCGCTCAGCCGCTTGGCCACGGCACGGACGGACGCCATCGCCGAGAGGTAGTCCATCCTGGTGGGACCGACCACGCCGATCGTTCCGACGGTGGCGTCACCGGCCTTGAACGGCGCCGTGACGATGGAGGCCTCCCAATCTCCGGTCGTCGGGTGCTCGGCGCCGATCGTGACCCACACGTCCTCGCGATCCGCGGTCACATCCTGGAGCACCTGGAGCATCTCCTGTTCGCGCTCGAGGGTCTCGAAGAGGCGACGGAGCGTCTGACGGCGCCAGACCTGCGCCTCACTCGTGAGGTTGGAGGCGCCACCGACCACCACGTGCGCGGCGCCCTCCCCCTGCGTGGCGGTGCGGAGCGTCTCGGCGACGTGCAGGAGCAGATCATGGTGAGAGACCGATGCCTCGGCCGCGAGCTTCAGCAGATGAGCCTGGGCGTCGAGATACGTCAGCCCTCGGAGCGACTGGAGCCGATCCTCGATCGCGCGAAGGACCTCCACGTCCGCGGCCTCGGGTCGATCGATCACGCGCTTGTCGACGCGGCCGTGCTGGCCCACGGCGAGGATCATCACGGTGGGACCCATATCGATCAGCTCGAGACGGACGATCGGCTCCTCGGCCGCTCCGGGCGGGACGGCGAGACCCGCGTAGTGCGTGAGCCGGCTCAGCAACTGCACGGATCCCTTGAGAACCTCCTCCAGATCCAAGATGGCTTCGGCGAAGTAGCCGGCGATCGCCCGGCGATGCGTCTCCCGGAGACGGACGCCGTGCGGCAGCGTGTCCACGTAGTGCCGATAGCCCGTGTCGGTCGGGATGCGTCCCGCGCTCGTGTGCGGATGTGTCAGGAACCCCAGCTCCTCGAGGGCGGCCATCTCGTTGCGGATCGTGGCACTCGAGACGCCGAGGCCGGAGCTCTCGGCGATCGTCTCGGAGCCGACGGGTTCTCCCGAGCGAACGTACTCCTCGACGACCGCGTTCAGGACCGCGCCCTTCCGAGGCCCGAGCTCGTGGTGCTGCTCCACCATGTCCCTCATGCTACTGGCACTCTTGGCCGTGGAGTGCTAGCGAGCACCCGGCGAACGGCTCCTCAGGTTGCGCAGTCCACCGCAGCCAGCGCGTCGAGCAGCTGCTCCGTCGCCGCCTGTGTATCGCCTCCGCCTTCCGCGACCTCGATGTAAGTGCCGATCGCGGCGACGATGTCGTCCACCGCGGCGGCGTTCTGCTCGTCACCCTGCTGGCGGAGCGCGTCCGCGTCCGCGGTCAGGGCTTCGGCCGCTCTCTCGAGAGCTTCCACCCGGAACACCTGCACGTCGACGAGGTCACGGCAGACCTGTCGGAACGGATCCGCGATCGGGGAAGGCGATGAGGGCGTGGGACTCGGGGCGGGAGCGTCGTCGGCTCCGGGCGCCTGTGCGAGGAAGACGACCGTGCCGATCCCGGCGATCGCGCCCACGATCAGGAGCGGCAAGGGAAGACCCACGCGGGAGGTTCCACGGCGGGTCCGCCCGTGTGGCGTCCCGCAGTTCGGGCAGGTCCAGGCTCGCGTGCCCGGCCGGGTATGGAACCGCTCACCACAGACGGTGCACCGTACGAAGCTCCAGGTCCCGGCGCAGACGATGCATCGATAGCCGTCCGCATGGGCGTCGATCTCCTGACGTGTATGGCATTGGGGACAGGTGACCTCGGCCATCGGTCGCTCATGCTACCCCTCGACGCTCGCCGGAACGGGCCACGAGCCACCGGGCCGTCACGGAGAACCCAACGACCGCAGCGCCCGGCTCCACGAGGGACCGCTGCACCTCGGGCATCGCCCACAGCGTGTCCCATCGCTGGTCGTCCGTGACGATCAAGAGGATCGAGGGCGGGTCGGCCGGAACCTCCTGCGCCCTTGCCGGTGATCCCGAGGGTCGAGGAGAAGGCGGAGGCCGCAAGGCACGCGAAGGCGAGACGACCAACCCTGCGTCCGCGGAGGAACGGGGGATGGTGGCCCTCGGCATCGGCGCGGAGCGTACAGCCATCCCGGTTCGCGGAGAGGAAACGGATAGCGTGACAACCGTTCGGGGCTCCCGCGCGTCCTACGATCGGCGAAGGTCAACGTTCCCGAGCCAAGATCCAGCAAGGGAAGCGCGATTGGACGAAGCAGAGATCCGCGGGTTCCTCGCGCGTGACTATCCGCGCCTGGTGAACGCCGTGGCCCTTGCGTCCGGGAGCTACCCCGCAGCCGAGGACGCCGTACAGGAGGCGCTGGTTCGAGCATGGATCCGATCGGAGCGAGGCGAACAGGTGGAATCGCTGCCCGGGTGGGTGGCCGCGGTCGCGCTCAATCTCACGCGGACCGGGTGGCGGCGGTCGATGGCCGAGCGGCGAGCCCGTCGGCGGTTGCCCGAACGATGCGGTTCGGCCGTGACTGCGAGCGAAGAGCACGTGGACGTGGCCAGAGCGCTCGAAGCGCTCCCCCGCCGGCAACGCGAGGTCGCCGTCCTCCGGTATCTGCTCGAGATGAGCACCGCCGAGGTCGCGGCCGCGCTGGGAATCACCGAAGGGACCGTGAAGAGCTCGCTCGCGCGGGCGAGGGCGCATCTCGTGGAGGCGCTCGCCGTGCATGACACCGAGGTGGCGAACGATGTCGAAGGTCGATGAGGAGCTGACCCGCCGGCTCCGCCGGGCCGAACGCCCGGTGGACGCAGACGGGTTATTCGAGGGACTGGCGAAGCGACGCTCGCACCACGAACGCGTTCGTCGCATGCAGGTCGGGCTCTTGGCGTTCGCGGTGCTCGCCGCGACCGGGGGTGGATTCGTTCTCCTTCGGAACATCTTCGATACAGACAAGCGCCACGTCGGCGACGAGCAGACACCATCGGTCGGGAACGGTGAGATCGTGTTCTCTCGAGCCTCCTCTGAAGGAGAGCACCTCTTCCTTACCGAGCCCGACGGCACCGATCTCAGGCAGATCACGCATGGAGACACCAGTGACCGCCTTCCAGCATGGTCACCCGACGGAAACCGGATCGTGTTCGTGCGGCAAGCAGAGTCCTCGATCCGGCTCTACGTGTTGGACATCGACGCGGGGGACCCGAGGCCGATCACGCCACCATCGATGGGGGTCTATCGGCCCTCATGGTCACCGGATGGGGAGCTCATCGCCTTCGCGGGGGTCGGGGAGGACGTCAGCGACATCTGGGTTGTGCGGCCCGACGGTTCGGAGCTCCGGCGGATCACCGAGGGAACGTTCTTCGCACCGGACGCTCCCAGGTGGTCGCCGGACGGCTCTACGATCGCGTTCGCCGCGAACCTGCCCGACAAGGACGGAGGGTATCGGGAGGGCTGGGACGTCTACCTGGTCAGCCGGGACGGGTCTGGCCTCCACAACCTGACCGACACCCCGAACCCGGAACGGAGCGAAAGCCCGATCGGATGGCTCCCCAACGGGAACCTTCTCCTCTCCGAAAGCCCCGGAACGAGCCATGCTGGACCGGGACTACCGATCCAGATGGGTCGCTGGCTCGAGGTGACTCCTTCGGGGGACCTCGTCCGTACGGTGCTCGAGGATGAGGTCAACACGCAGAACCATCTCCAGGAACCCCGGCTCTCGCCCGATGGTCGCTTCGCGATATTCGACAGTGCGCGAGGAGGGACTCAAGAGGTGTGGTTCCTCGACGTGGCGACCTTGGAGTTCACTCAGGTGACGACGAGCGGCGGGTACAGCGCGGCCTGGCAGCCGATCCCCATCAGAACAGAGCCGACGCCCACGGTCAGCCCGGAGCCGAGCCTCTCGCCGAGCCCGAGCCCGGTCCCCGAAGACAGCGACATCGGGCTCGGCTTCAACGTGTGCAACCTCGCCGTCCTTAGTGGCATCGATTTTCTGGGCGACGGGACCGACGGGACCGCGTGGACGGCCACCAAGGTCAAGCCAAATGGAAAATGTCCGTCGACCTATGACGGGACGAACGGCGTCGCCGTGGACTTCACAAGCGACGGGGAGGCCGATTCCTGGTCGGAGACAATCGAGCACTGCACGATGTGCGGTCCGTTCATGGCAAGGGATCTGAACGAGGATGGCACCGAAGAGGTGATCATCACTCTTCAGGGCGGCTCGATCATGCAATACGGCATCTACACGGTGATGCCCCTCGACGCCAAACTTCAGATCGTGCCGTTCACAACCAGCGAGCCCGGCCACGACGATGCCGGCCACACCGTTGGTGAGCCGTTCACTTTCTGGGTCGGTGGCGACGAAGGCTCTTCCTATTGGTTCCACTGCGAAGCCGTCCCCGAGTTCCGTCTGACCGACACGTACACCCCCGTTGACGGCGGGCCGGACACAGAGACGACGGTGCACGAGACGCACGTCTCGCTCGGCACGGATGGGGTCGCACACATCCTCGACGCGCAGACGCACACCGTCGTCGGCGAGGTCGACCTCCAGTACGCGACTTCCAAGCCCGACTGCGGCCTCGGCGTCGACATCAGGCGGTTGGAGGCGTTGGCCTAGCCGGTCAGGCCGAGGACGAGCTCGTTCAGCAGCAGCATGCCGCGCTCGGTGGGGATCAGGTTGCCGTCGTCGTCCAGCAGGAGGCCATTCCGCAGGTACGGCTCGGCGCGGCCGTCCTCCACCCAGCTCGCGGGGATGCCCTGCAGGATCCGGAGTCGGAGGAACACCTCCTCGAGGTAGGCGTCCGCGGGTTCGAGCTCCTCAGAGCCGCCGACGGGGAGCTCGCCGCGCTCGACCGTCGAGAGGTACTCCTCCGGCGGTCGCACGTTCCACCATCGCCGCCCGTCGCGATACCCGTGCGCCCCCGCGCCGAGCCCCACGTACGGCCGGCGCTCCCAGTACCCGAGGTTGTGGCGACACTCGTAGCCCGGCTTCGCCCAGTTGGAGATCTCGTAGTGGCCGTAGCCGGCGTCGCCGAGCAGTCCGCACGCCGTCTCGAACATCTCGGCCTGGAGGTCCGGGTCCGGTGCCGGCGTGTCACCTCGCGACACCTGGCGGCCGAGCGGCGTCGCCGGCTCGATCGTGAGCGCGTAGGCGCTCACGTGCTCCGGCGACAGCGCGATCGCTTCCTCGAGCGTTCGCTCCCACGACTCCACGCTCTCCCCCGCCGCCCCGTAGATCAGGTCGAGGTTCACGTTGTCGTAGCCGGCCGCGCGGGCCGCTCGGAACGCGGCGACCACCGACTCCGGTCGGTGCACCCGCTCGAGCGCCGCGAGCACCGTGCGATCGAACGACTGCGCCCCCATCGAGAGGCGCCCGTAGCCCGCCTCCAGGAGGCCGGCGAGCTTCTGCTCGTCCACGGTGTCCGGGTTCGCCTCGATCGTGGCCTCTGCATCGGGCGTCACCGCGAAGACGGAGCGCACGCGGGCGAGCAGCGCCTTGAGATCCGCGACCTCGAGCGTCGTCGGCGTGCCGCCGCCCAGGAACACGCTCACGACCTCCTCGTCCTCCCACGAGGGCGCGGCGAGCTCCGCCTCCCGCAGCAACGCCGCCACATAGCGCGATGCCAGATGATCGAGCCCGGCGTACGCGTTGAAGTCGCAGTACCCGCAGCGGGTCAGGCAGAACGGCACGTGGACGTAGATGCCGGCGGCGTCCATGGAGGCGCTCACTTCTTCTTCGCTCCCTGGTCGGCGCGCAGCGCCGCGATGAACGCCTCCTGCGGCACGTCCACGCGACCCACCTTCCGCAGTCGCGCCTTGCCCTTCTTCTGCTCCTCCAACAGCTTCCGCTTGCGCGTGATGTCGCCGCCGTAGCACTTCGCGAGCACGTCCTTGCGCTTGGCCTTGACGGTCTCGCGCGCGATGATCTTCGAGCCGATCGCCGCCTGGATCGCGACGTCGAACATCTGTCTCGGGATCAGCTCGCGAAGCCGCTCGGTCATCTTCTTCCCATACGCGTAGGCCTTCGACCGATGCACGATCGTGCTGAAGGCGTCGACCGGCTCGCCGTGCAGGAGCACGTCGACGCGGACCACGTCGGACTCCTGATAGCCCCAGGGCTCGTAGTCGAGCGACGCGTACCCGCGCGTGCTCGACTTCAGCTGATCGAAGAAGTCGAAGACGATCTCGGCGAGCGGCAGCATGTAGTGCACCTCGGCCCGCTCCGGCGTGAGGAACGTCGTGTCCACCAGCTCGCCCCGGCGCGACTGGCAGAGGTCGAGCACCGCCCCGAGGTATTCCTTCGGGGTGATGACGGTGGCGAACACGATCGGTTCCTCGACGCGATCGTAGGTGCCGGGAAGCGGCATCTCCGCCGGGTTGTGCACGACGATCGTCTCGTCTCCTTCGATCACGTGGAACTCGACGTTGGGCTGCGTCGCGATGAGCTCCAGGTCGAACTCCCGCTCGAGCCGCTCCTTCACGATGTCCATGTGCAGCAGGCCGAGGAACCCGGCCCGGAAACCGAAGCCCAGGGCCTGCGAGACCTCGGGCTCGAAGCTGAGCGCCGAGTCGGAGAGCTTCAGGCGGTCGAGGGCCTCGCGGAGCTCGGAGTAGTCGCCCCCTTCGTTGGGGAACAAACCCGACCACACCATCGGCTTCGGCTCGCGGTAGCCGGGGAGCGCCTCTTCCGCGGCGTGCTTGCCCGCCATCGTGATCGTGTCGCCGACCTTCGCGAGGTGGACGTCTTTCAGGCCGGTGACGAGATAGCCGACCTCGCCGGGGCCGAGCACGTCGACCGGGAGCGGTTCAGGCGCCATCACGCCGGCCTCCTCGGCCTCCGACTCGGCGCCCGTCGCCATCAAGCGGATCCGAGCGCGGCTAGGCAACTCGCCGTCCTTCACGCGCACGTAGGTGATCACGCCACGGTAGGCGTCGAACATCGAATCGAAGACGAGAGCACGGAGCGACGCGGTCGGATCGCCCGCCGGCGGGGGCACCTGCTCGATCACCGCCTTGAGGAGCTCCTCGACGCCTTCGCCGGTCTTGGCGGAGATCCGGAGGATGTCGTCGGGATCGCGGTCGAGGAGATCGGCCAGCTCCTTCGCTCGCTGGTCCGGCTCGGCCGCGGGCAGGTCGATCTTGTTCAGAGCCGGCACGATCGTGAGACCCGCGTCCCGCGCCAGGTGGAAGTTCGCGAGCGTCTGCGCCTCCAGGCCCTGAGCCGCGTCGACGAGGAGGATCGCTCCCTCACAGGCCTCGAGCGAGCGCGAGACTTCGTAGGTGAAATCGACGTGGCCGGGCGTGTCGATCAGGTTCAGCTCGTACCCGTCATGGGTGAGCCGGACGGCCTGGGCTTTGATCGTGATCCCCCGCTCCCGTTCCAGGTCCATCCGATCCAGGTACTGGGCTCGCATGTCACGGTCCGCGACGGCGTGGGTGAGCTCCAACAGACGGTCGGCCAGCGTGGACTTGCCGTGGTCGATATGGGCCACGATGCAGAAGTTCCGGATGTGGGCGACGTCCACGAGACCTCCATGGTACGGGGAGGGTCGTTCGCGCCCTCCGTGGGTAAGACCCTCCGCATGCGATACGTGGCGCTCGCATGCGATTACGACGGGACGATCGCCCACGATGGCGCGGTCTCGGAGAACGTCGTCGAGGCGATGGCCCGCCTCAAGGAGAGCGGCCGGCGGCTCCTTCTGGTCACCGGTCGCGAGCTGGACGATCTGGGGGAGGCGTTCGATCGGATCGAGATCTTCGACCGTGTCGTCGCCGAGAACGGGGCCGTGCTCTTCGATCCCGCGACGCGCGAAGTCCGGACCATGGCGGAGCCACCGCCCGACGCTTTCGTCGAGACCCTACGGTCGAAGGGTGTCGAACCCCTGTCCGTCGGCAGGGTGATCGTCGCGACGTGGGAGCCGCACCAGGAGGCGGTCCTCCAGGCGATCCACGACCTCGGGCTGGAACTGCAGGTGATCTTCAACAAGGGAGCAGTGATGGTCCTGCCTGCCCTCGTGAACAAGGCCTCGGGGTTGCACGGCGCCCTGGAGGAGCTCGGCCTCTCGCCACACGATGTCGTCGGCGTCGGAGACGCGGAGAACGACCATTCGTTCCTCGACCTCTGCGAGCTCTCGGTCGCCGTGGACAACGCGCTCTCCGCCGTGAAGGAGCACTGCGACCACGTGACCGAGGGTTCACACGGGGAAGGCGTCACGGAGCTGATCGAAGCTCTCCTCGAGGACGACCTGGAGGACCTCGACGAACGCGTGCGCCGACACGACATCCCGATCGGCACGCGTGGAGATGCGGAGCCTGTTCTCATCCGGCCCTACCGCACGAACGTGCTGATCACCGGACCCTCCGGGAGCGGCAAGTCGACGCTCACCACTGGGATCTTGGAGCAGCTCGCCCAGCGCGGCTACCAGTTCTGTCTGATCGACCCCGAGGGCGACTACGACGACCTCGATGGAGTGGTTGTCCTCGGGTCGGCGGAACGGGCGCCGACGGTGGACGAAGCAATCGACGTCCTCGCCGACCCTCGATCGAACCTCGTGCTTAACCTGCTCGGCGTGCGCCTCGACGACCGGCCGGGGTTCCTCGACAAGGTTCTGCCCCGGTTACAAGAGCGCCGCACCGCGACGGGCAGGCCACACTGGCTCGTGATCGACGAAGCGCACCACCTGCTGCCCGCCGGGCTGCAGACCGCCGAGATGAGCATGCCGCGCGACGTCGCGTCGCTGATCCTCGTCACGGTGCATGCGGACGCGATGGCACCGGACGCGCTGAAGCCGGTCAACGTCGTCCTCACTCCCGGGAAGGGCGCCGGTGAGTCGCTCCGGGTGTTCGCGAAGGCCGCCGCCGTCGATCTGGACGCTCCCGGAGAGCGAGACGCCGAGGACGATGACGCGGTCTGCTGGTTCGTGGGCGACGATCCGTTCGCCTACCGCCCGATCCAACCCGCCGCAGATCTGAAGCGTCACCGCCGCAAGTACGCGGAGGGCGATCTGGAGGAGGACGCCTTC
>Ga0299913_10000248_pt1 | contig 31033 bp, 26 predicted proteins | sample RVTome_9_FD_201360 | JGI IMG/M metagenome (GOLD analysis project Ga0299913, IMG submission 201360) | Soil microbial communities from uranium-contaminated site in the Upper Colorado River Basin, Wyoming, United States - RVT155D38 (version 2) ... | reverse complement strand
AGCGGGAGCGGCTCGTCGAGGCGGAGGCCGAGCATGAGGAGCTCCCGCGAGCGCACGTCCGGCTCGATCGGCTCGAGCTCCCGCTCCGGCCGCTCGCCGCGGGCGAGCGACGCCAGGTAGCGGGGCAGGCTGGGCGCGTTGCGCCAGCGGAGGCCGGCGACGGTCGAGACGGCGCCGATGCCCAGTCCGACGTAGTCGCGTCCGAGCCAGTACGCCAGGTTGTGCCGGGCGCGGAGGTCACGGCCGGAGTCGGCGCGGCAGAAGTTTGCGGTTTCGTACCAGCGGTACCCCGCACCGGTGAGCACGTCGACGACCCGCTCGAAGTAGTCCTCCATCGCGTCGGCCTGCCGCGCGAGCTCCTCGCCGTGCGCGTGCGTGAAGCGGGTGCCCGGCTTGGCCTCGAGCTCGTAGCAGGAGAGGTGCTCAGGGCCGAGCGAGAGCGCCTCGGCGAGGTCGAGCTCGAGGTCGGCGACGCTCTGGCCGGGGATGCCGTAGACCAGGTCGAGCGAGACGTTCTCGAAGCCGGCCGCGCGCAGGGTCGCGACGGCGGCGCGCACGTCCTCGGGCCGCGCTCGCCGCTCGAGCGTCTCCAGCAGGTGGGCTTGGAAGCTCTGCGCGCCGAGCGAGACGCGGTCGACGCCGTGCTCGCGCAGCAGCGCCGCGAGCGCGGGCGTGACGGTCTCGGGGTTGGCCTCGACGGTGGTCTCGGCGGCGCGCGGGAGTCCGCCGAGAAGGCGCGCGAGCGCGGCCGGCTCGGTGAACGTCGGCGTGCCGCCGCCGAGGAAGATCGTCTCCAGCTCGTCCGCGAGCAGGCTGCGCTCGAGCGCCAGCTCGGCGAGGAGCGCGTCCACGTAGCCGCCGTGCCCGCCCTCGTGCCCGGTGACGGTGACGAAGTCGCAGTAGCCGCAGCGGTGCGCGCAGAAGGGCAGGTGGACGTAGAGGTGGCGCGCCCCCGGTCCAGCCCCTGGGTTGGGGGCGCCGAGACCCCCTTCTGGAACGCTACGCGCCGACCCGTCACGGGTGGGTGACGGCTTCGTGCCGATTCCGTGCCGGCTCACGGCGCTCACTTGCGCTCGTCCAGGTTGAGCACGGCCAGGAACGCCTCCTGCGGCACCTCGACGCCGCCGACCTGCTTCATCCGCTTCTTCCCCTTCTTCTGCTTCTCGAGCAGCTTCCGCTTCCGCGTGATGTCGCCGCCGTAGCACTTCGCGAGCACGTCCTTGCGCCGGGCCTTGACGGTCTCGCGCGCGATGATCCGGGCGCCGATCGCCGCCTGGATCGGCACGTCGAACATCTGGCGCGGGATCTCCTTCCGCAGCCGCTCGACGAGCAGCTTGCCGCGGTCGTAGGCGAAGTCGCGGTGGATGATCAGGGAGAGCGCGTCCACCTGCTCGCCCCCGACGAGCACGTCGACGCGGACGACGGCACCGGGCCGGAAACCCGCGAGGTCGTAGTCGAAGCTCGCGTAACCGCGCGTCCGGGACTTCAGCTGGTCGTAGAAGTCGAGCACGATTTCGCCCAGCGGCAGCTCGTAGACGAGGTGCACGCGCTCCTCGGAGAGGTACTCCATGTGGTCGAACTTGCCGCGACGCTCATTGCAGAGCTCCATCACGGCGCCGACGTACTCCTTCGGGACGATCACGGACGCCTTGATGTACGGCTCCTCGGCCCCCTCGATCTCGGCAGGCATGTCCGCCGGGTTGTGCACCTCGACCCAGTCGCCGTTGCGCTCCTGGACGCGGTAGGCGACGTTCGGGGCGGTGACGATCAGGTCGAGGTCGAACTCACGCTCGAGGCGCTCGCGCACGATCTCCATGTGCAGCAGGCCGAGGAAGCCGCAGCGGAAGCCGAAGCCCAGCGCCTGCGACGACTCCGGCTCATAGAAGAGCGCGGCGTCGTTCAGCTTCAGCCGCTCGAGCGCGTCGCGCAGCTCCGGGTACTCGTCCGAGTCGGTCGGGAAGAGGCCGGAGAAGACCATCGGCTTCACGTCCTTGTAGCCGGGCAGGGGCTTGGCGGCCGCGCGCTTCTCGGCGGTGAGCGTGTCGCCGACGCGGAGCTTGGAGACGTCCTTCAGGCCGGTGATCACGTAGCCGACCTCTCCCGCTTCGAGCGCCTTCACCGGTCGCCTCTCGGGCGAGAGGAAGCCGAGCTCCTCGGCCTCGAAGCGCGTGCCCTGCGCCATCGCGCGGACGGCGTCGCGGGTCTCGAAGCGGCCGTCGACAACACGCACGAACGCGACCACGCCCCGGTACTGGTCGTACGAGGAGTCGAAGATGAGCGCCCGTGCGGGTGCGTCACGGTCGCCGGCCGGGGCCGGGATCCGCTCGACGATCGCGTCGAGCACCTCGGGGACGCCCTCGCCCGTCTTGGCCGAGATGCGGAGGACGCGGTCGGCGTCGTCGCCGATCAGGTCGGCGACCTCGGCGGCCGCCCCGTCCGGGTCCGCCTGGGGCAGGTCGATCTTGTTCACCACCGGCACGATCTCGAGGTTGTTCTCGATCGCGAGGTAGGCGTTCGCGAGCGTCTGCGCCTCGATCCCCTGCGCCGCGTCGACGACGAGCAGCGCCCCCTCGCACGCCTGGAGCGAGCGCGACACCTCGTAGGTGAAGTCCACGTGCCCGGGTGTGTCGATCAGGTTCAGCTGGTGCCCCTTCCAGAGCACCCGGACCGCCTGCGCCTTGATCGTGATCCCACGCTCGCGCTCGAGCTCCATCGAGTCGAGCAGCTGCTCCTTCATGTCCCGGTCGGCGACGGTGTCGGTCGCCTGGAGGATGCGATCGGCCAGCGTCGACTTCCCATGGTCGATGTGGGCGATGATGGAGAAGTTGCGGATCTTGTCCTGGTCCATGCGTGATCAGCTCCGGCCGGAACGGCCTCGCAGGGAGAGTAGCGTCGCGAGCTCGCGCACCCGAAGCGCGCGACACGCGACGAGGTACACGACGCCGCCTGCAGCGAGCGCCGCCCCGAGCGAGGTCAGCTGGCCCGAGAACGAGCGCCCGAGCGCGTCGTCGAGCACGTCCCAGACGCCGTACGAGACCGCGGCGAGCGCCACGGACGCGAGCGTGACGAGCAGGAACGACCGCGTCGTCTCCCGCAGGTCGAGCGGGCCGACCCTGCGCCGCAGCGCGACGAAGAGGAGCACGACGCCGGCGATGTTCGCCAGCGAGATCGCGAGCGGGATGCCCCACGCACCGACCTGGTAGAGCGCGAAGTAGAGCGCGGTGTTGACGACGACCACCGCGAGCGCGACGAACGTCGGCACCCAGGGCGCCTGCAGGCTGAAGAAGCCGCGGTTCAGCATCAGCATCATCCCGTTGAACGTGAGTCCGAGCGAGAACGCGGCGAGCGCGCCCGCGACCACCTGCGTCTGGTCGGGCTCGAAGGCGCCGCGCTCGTAGAGGAGCCGGACGATCGGCTCGGCGAGCACGGCGGAGGCGACGCCCGCCGGGATCAACATGAAGTTGATCTGGCGCAGGCCCGTGGAGACGGTGGCGCGGAAGCCGCCCAGATCGCCCCGGGCAGCGAGCCGGGCGAGCGACGGGTAGAGGATCGTCGCCACCGCGACCGAGAACATCCCCTGCGGCAGCATGTAGACGCGGAACGCCTTGTCGATCGCGTTCGGCGCGATCGTCGGATCGATCAGCTTCGACGCGACGACCGTGCCGATGACCGCGTTGACGTTGATCAGGCCGAGCCCGAGCATCACAGGCCCCATCAGCTTGAAGACCTGCTTCACGGCCGGGTCACGCAGGTCGAGCGCGAGCCGCAGCCGGCCGTCGAGACCGCGCAGCCACGGCAGCGGCAGCAGCAGCTGGATCAGCGTGCCGGCGACGATCGAGCCGGCGTAGACGTAGAGCTTGGCCTCCTCGCCGTCCGCCCGCGGCACGCCGATGACGAGGCCGGCGATGATCGCGAGGTTCCAGAAGACCGGCGTGAGCGCCGGGATCGAGAACTGGTCGTAGCTGTTCAGGATCCCGGTCACGATCCCGAAGAGCCCGATCAGTACGACGATCGGGAACAGGATCTGCGAGAGCGTGACGGTGAGATCGTCGTACGCGTCCGTGAGCGGGGGCATCAGCAGCGGCGCGGCGAGGACGAAGAGCGCCGTGAGCCCGCCGACGATCAGCAGGAAGAGCCAGAAGACGGTCGAGGCGACCCGCCAAGCACGCGCCCTTTCCCCCTTCTCCAGCAGCTCGCTGAAGACGGGCACGAACGCGGACGAGAGCGCAGCGTCGGCGACGAGCGCCCGGACGAGGTTCGGGATCTGAAACGCGACAGTGAACGCGTTGATCGGCCCGCGGGCGCCGAAGTAGTTCGCGGCGACGATCTCCCGGGCGAGCCCGAGCACGCGCGAGAGGCCGGTCGCGGCCGAGAAGATCGCGGTCGACCACGCGAGCCTCCGTCCCTGCGCTCGCGTCTCCACCGGGCGAGTATAGGAATCCCCTCTGCTAGGATTCCGCGCGCCCGCCGAGTGCGGGCCTTTCTTCGACATGGCGAACATTCAGCAGCAGAAGAAGCGGGTCCGGATCTCCGAGCGCGAGCGGGAGGAGAACCTCCGCTACCGCTCGACCGTGAAGACGCTCACCAAGCGTCTCGAGGCCGCGGCCGCCGAGGGCGACAAGGACAAGCTGTCCGCCGAGCACCTCGAGCTCTTGCGGATGATCGACAAGGCGGCGTCGCACGGGGCGCTGCACAAGAACACCGCCGCCCGCAAGAAGTCGCGTGCCGCCCGGCTCGCCGCCGGCGACCCCGCCTAGCTCGCCGCGCCGAGGTCGATCAGCGCCCGCTGGAGCTCGAGGTCGGGCGTGAGCTTGCTGCCGCCCTTGAGCGCGTGATCAAGGGCGGCGAGGCGCACGACCCCGGCGCGGAGCTCCTCCTCGGAGAAGTTCGCAGCCTGCGCGAAGACCTTCTCGACGTAGAAGGGGTGCCGTTTGAGCGTGGTCGCCGCGTCGCGCGGGCGGACGCCGTCGGCGGCAAGCCGCTGGCAGCGGCGGACGAAGGCGAGGTGGTTCGTGAGCGCGCCCGCGAGGCGCGGCGCGGTGTCGCGGCGGGGGCGCCCCTCTCGCTCGAAGATCGTCTCGCTCGCGGCGAGCGTGCCGCCGGTGTCCCGCCGCGCCCAGGCGTCCGTGAGCATGAAGGTCGGCATCTCCGCGACGGCTGCGACGAGCAGCTCGACCTCCCGCTCGCCGATCGGCTCGTCGCGCGCCCACAGCGCGAGCTTGTCGATCTCGTTCGCGAGCTGGTTGAAGTCCTCCCCGACGAGCTGGACGAGGGCGGCGCAGGCTTCGGGTTCGGCGCGGGCGCCGGCCTGCTTGAAGCGCTCGGCCACCCACTGGTTGACGTTGCGCTTCGGGACGTCGAACGCGAGCACGTCGCCCGCCTTGGCGCAGGCCTTCGTGAGCGCCGCGTCCTTCTTCAACTCCTCGGCGACGAGAGCGAGCACGGTCGCGGGCGCCGGTGATACGAGGTACTCCTCGATCGCCTTCACTTCCGCGGCCTTCCAGCCCCCGGTGAGGCGGCCCTCGGTGTTCCGGCGGCCGTCGACGCCCTCGACGACGACGAGGCGCGCGTCGCCGAAGAGGCTGCCCGCGTTGCAGAGCGCCGCCACCTCGGCGCCGCCGAGCTCCTGCGCCGCGACGAGCTCGATCGCCTCGGCCTGGAAGTGGCGGCGCAGCCGCGCGAGCGCGGTCTCGATCTTCGGGCGGTCGCTGCCCGTGAGCAGGTAGACGGGCTTCAGGTCGGGCGCGTCGGCCATCGCCCCACCCTACTCAACGGTCCGTACGGACCGAGAGCCGCCGCCCGTCCGACTCGACGACGACGCGGCCGTCCTCGTCGGTGCGGTAGACGGCAAGGCCGGGACTCGCACGCAACGCCGACAGGGTCGACGCGGTCGGGTGGCCGTAGTCGTTGTCCCGGCCGCAGGAGATCACGGCGATCGCGGGCCGCAGCTCGCGCAACTCGGTCGCCAGCCCCGGGTCGGCCGAGCCGTGGTGGGCGACCTTGAGGATCTCTACGGGCCGTGCGAGCAGCCGTGCGGTCACGTCGGTCTCGGCATCGGCGGTGAGGAGGGCGTCGACCTCGCCGTACGTCGCGAGCAGCACGATCGCAAGCCGGTTCGGGTCCGTACCCGCCGTTCCCTCGCGATCCGGCCAGAGCACGCGGAGCCGCAGCCTGCCGAGCCGGAAGCCCGCTCCGGCGCGCGCCGTGACGACCGGCACGCCGCGATCCTCCGCCACTGCGAGGGCGGCGCGCAGCTCGGGGCCTGACAGCGCGAGGCCCGGATCGAGAACCTGGTCGACGGCGAGCCGCCGCAGCACGTCCTCAGCACCCCCGATGTGGTCGCGCTGCGGGTGCGTGAGGACGAGGGCCGACAGACGGCGGACGCCGAGACCCCGCAGCTGCTGCGCCACGTTCGCTTCGGGCGGCCCCTGATCGACGAGCACCGCCCCTCCCGGCACCTGCAGCAGCACCGCGTCGCCCTGGCCGACGTCGAGGAACGTGATCCGGAGCCCGGTCGGCGGCGGCAGCCGCGCGTCCGGCGCGAGCTGCCACGCGAGCAGCGCGGGGACGAGCGCGGCGGCGCACGCGAGCGCGGCCGCGCGGCGCCGGGCCGGCAGCCGCTGGAGCGCAAAGACGAGGAGCGGCGCCCCGAGCAACACGCACACGGCCGCGCCCGAGCCGATCTGCGCGAACGGGAGTCCGCCAATCGCTCCGGCGCACGCTGCGACGTAGGCGGCGAGCCAGCCGTTCAGCCAGGCGAGCGCCAGCGCCGCCGACGGGACGAGCGGCTGGAGCAGCGACCCGACGAGCGCGATCCCGAGCAGCGGCGGGATCGCCAGCGTCACGAGCACGTTGGCCGGCAGCGAGTAGACGGGCACGCTGCCGAACTGGAACCAGAGGATCGGCGCCGTCGCTGCGCCGCACGCGGTCGAGACGGCCAGCGTGTCCCTGAGCCAGCCGGTCATCGGGTAACCCTCGAGTGCCGCGCGCAGGCGTGGCATCAGTAGAAAGATCGAGCCGACCGCTGCGAACGAGAGCTGGAACCCCGGCTCCAGCAGGCTTGCCGGGGTCCAGACGAGCAGGACCGCCGCGCCGAGGGCGAGGAAGTGCCACCGGTCGCGCGGCCGGGAGAGCAGCCAGGCGAGCGAGGCGAGCCCGCCGGCGACTCCCGCCCGGACGACGGACGGCTGCCAGCCGACCGCCAGCACGTAGGCGACGATGGTCGCGATCGCCACCACTTCCGCCTGCAGCCGGGGGATCCCGAGCAGCCAGCCCAGTCCGAGCACACCGAGCGCAAGGAAGGTGATGTTCTGCCCGGAGACGGCGAGCAGGTGGTAGAGGCCGGAGGCTTTGAACTCTTCCTGGAGCTCGTCCGTCAGCCCCTCGTCCTCGCCGAGCACGATCCCCGCCAGCACCGCCTGCCGCTCGCCCGCGAGCCCAGGGGCGATCGCGCGCGCGACGTGCGCGCGAAGCCGGTCGGAGACGCCGCCGATCCCGCCCCGCCGGCCGACGATGCGCCATTCGCCACCGCGGACGACGACGTGGACGCCGCGGCGGGCGAGCCAGCCGCGCTCGTCGAAGCCATCATCGGGGCCGCGCGGCGTCGCGAGCGTCGCCCGGAAGGCGAGCACCGTGCCCTGCGGCGGCGAGCGGCCGAGCGGCAGCTCGAGCAGGACCCGCTCGCGGACGGTGCGACCGGCGAACCGGCGTACCTCTGCGGGGACGCGCAGCGCGAAGCGAGACGTCCGGACTGGTCCCGTGACGACCGCCGTCGTCGCGCCGCCCCGGCCCACCTCCGGTAGGAGGATGCTGCGGTCGAGGGCGTCGAGCCGCACGCTCCCCCACCACCAGCCGGCGAGGAGCAGCGCGAGCGCGCAGGCCGGCAGCCGCGCCCGCGGGGCGAGCACGGCGGCCGCGGCGGCGGCCACGAGCACGGCGACGGCGGCTCCCGGCGCGCGCACGACGTTGGCCACCGACAGGCCCACGCACATCGCGACGACGAGCAGCGTCGGCCAGGTGCGCCTGATCACGGCGAGACGAGGTCCCGCAACTGCTCGACACGCGCCGGGCCGATCCCTGGAATCGCGTCGAGGTCCTCGACCGACCGGAAGCCGCCGTGTGCCGCTCGGTAATCGACGATCTTCTCCGCCGTCACGGGGCCGATGCCCGGCAGCGCGTCGAGCTCGGACACCGAGGCCGAGCTCAGGCTGACGCGGCCGGGCGCGGCCTCCCCCGCCGCGCCGGCGACCCGACTCGGCACGACCACCTGCATCCCGTCGGCGAGCGGCGCGGCGAGGTTGATCGCAGCGGTGTCGGCCGGCGCGGTCGCTCCGCCCGCACGGGCGACCGCGTCGGCGACGCGTTTGCCCTCTGCCAGCCGGTAGAGCCCGGGCCGGCGGACGGCACCGGCGACGTGGACGACGAGCTTCGACGCGGTCGCCGGGCGCTCGGCGACGAGCGCGGCGGGCGGCTGCTCTGCGGCGGCACCCGCGCCGGCCAGCGTGCGCCCCGCCACGGCGAGCAGCGCGAGCGCGGCTGCCGCGAGGACGAGCGCCCGCCGGCGCGACACGGGCAGGGAGGGCATGACCCGAGCGTGCCGGGGAACCTGTGACGGAGGGTGAACGCCCCCGCAACGATTGCGTGCCGATTTGCTCGAGCTGGGCTAGACCACGAAGTTGACGAGCTTGCCGGGGACGACGATCGTCTTCCGGGGCTCGCCGCCGTTCAGGTGGGCCTGCACGCGCTCGGAAGCGCGCGCGAGCGCGACGAGCTCGTCCTCGCCGATCGCGGCCGGCACCTCGATCCGGTCGCGCAGCTTGCCGTTCACCTGGAGCACGATCTCGACGGTCTCCCGCACGAGCTGCGCCGGGTCGGCGGCCGGCCACGGCTGCTCCCACAGCCGCTCGTGCCCGAGCCGCTCCCAGAGCTCCTCGGACACGTGCGGGGCGTAGGGCTGGATCAGCGAGACCGCCGTCTCGGCGGCGAAGCGCGCGTCCGGGCCGCCGGTGTCGCGCGAGAGCTCGTTCACGAGCTCCATCACGGCGGAGATCCCGGTGTTGAAGGCGAACCGCCGCCCGACGTCGTCGGTGACCTTCGCGATCGTCTCGTGCGCCTTGCGCGCGAGCGCCCCGCCCTCAGGCCCGCCCGCCGGAGCACGCTCGACGACCTCGCCGACGACGCGCCACAGCCGCCGCACGAACCGCCGCATGCCCTCGGCCGACTCCTCGGTCCACTCCATGTCCTGGTCGGCCGGGCCGAGGAAGAGGATGCAGAGCCGCACCGCGTCCGCGCCGTAGCGCTCGACGAACTCGTTCGGGTCGACCGCCCCGCCGGAGCGCTTGGAGATCTTCGTCTTCCCGAGCGTCACCCAGCCGTTCGAGAAGAAGCTCGCGAACGGCTCGCGGAAGCCGACGTAGCCGAGGTCGTTCAGCACCTTCACCCAGAAGCGGGCGTAGATCATGTGCATGGTCGCGTGGTCGACGCCGCCGATGTAGAGGTCGACCGGGTTCCAGTAGTCGACCAGCTCGCGCGAGAAGGGCGCCGTGTCGTTGGCGGGGTCGCAGTAGCGCAGGAAGTACCAGGAGGAGTCGACGAACGTGTCCATCGTCTCGGTCTCGCGCCGGGCCTCGCCGCCGCAGCCCGGGCAGGTCGTGCGTACCCAGTCCTCGGCCTGCGCGAGGGGTGGCCGGCCCTTCGGCTTGTAGTCCTCGACCTCGGGGAGCACCACCGGCAGCTCGCTGTCGGGCACGGGCACGATCCCGCAGGCGTCGCAGTAGACGACCGGGATCGGGCAGCCCCAGTAGCGCTGGCGCGAGAAGCCCCAGTCGCGCAGCCGGAAGTTGATCGCGAAGCGGCCGCAACCCTCCGCCTCGAGCCGCTCGACGATCCGGCGGCCGCCCTCGGGCGCGGGCAGCCCGTCGAACTCGCCGGAGTTGACGAGCACCTCGCCCTCGGCGTGCGCGACGTACGGCTCGCTCTCGTCGACCTCGCCCTCGGCCGGCCGCACGACCTGCCGCACGGGCAGGCCGGACGCGCGCGCGAAGTCGAAATCGCGCTGATCGTGGGCAGGAACGGCCATGATCGCGCCCGTCCCGTAGTCGGCGAGGACGTAGTCGGCGACGTAGACGGGGAGCCGCTGGCCGCTCGCGGGGTTGACAGCGTGCAGCCCCGTGAAGACGCCCGTCTTCTCCACGGCGGCCGCCCGCTCCTCCGTCTTCTTCGCCCCGGCCCGGCGGACGTACGCCTGCACCTCCTCCGACTCGATCCGCCCGACGAGCTCGTGCTCGGGCGCGAGGACGAAGAACGTCGCCCCGAAGAGCGTGTCCGGCCGGGTCGTGAAGACGGTGACGTCCTCGTCCCACTCCTCGATCCGGAAGACGAGCTCGGCGCCGTCGGAGCGGCCGATCCAGTTGCGCTGACGCGCCTTGATCGACTCCGGCCAGTCGACCGTCTCGAGATCGTCTAGGAGCGCCTGCGCGTAGTCGGTGATGCGGAAGAACCACTGCTCCATCACGCGCGACTCGACGAGAGCGCCGCAGCGCTCGCACGTCCCGTCCGCGAGCACCTGCTCGTTCGCGACCACGGTCTGGTCGTTCGGGCACCACTTCACGGGCGCGCCCTTCCGGTACGCGAGCCCGCGCTCGAGGAAGCGGAGGAACTGCCACTGCTGCCAGCGGTAGTAGCGGGGGTCGTGCGTCGAGAGCTCGCGCGACCAGTCGATCCACCAGCCGATCCGGCGCATCGAGGCGCGGATCGAGACGATGTTGCGCTCGGTGGTCGGGCGCGGATGGCCGCCCTCGCGGATCGCGGCGTTCTCCGCCGGCAGGCCGAACGCGTCCCAGCCCATCGGGTGGAGGACGCTCATGCCGTTCCGGCGGCGGAAGTGCGTGACGACGTCGCCGATCGTGTAGACGAGCATGTGCCCCATGTGCAGCGAGCCCGAGGGGTACGGGAGCTGCTCGAGCACGTAGCTCTTCGGCGCTTTCGGGGCCGCCGGGTCGGCGGGGTTCGGGACCTCCCAGGCGCGCGCATCCTCCCAGACGCGCTGCCACTTCTGCTCGATCCGACCGGCCTCGTACTGCTCGCTCATCTCGTCTCCGGGTACAAAAAAGCCTCTCGTCGGAGAGGCCCGTGGGAAGCTCTCGCGGCGCCCGCCGCGTTCGCTCCTGCGCTAGGGAAGAAGCTCCATTCGTATCATTGCAGCACAATCTAGCAAGTGGAATCGTCCCGCGCCTCCATTTTCGCCGCCGGCCCGCCGGGGCACGACCGGCGCCTCGCGCTGACGTTCGACGACGGGCCCGCAGCCTCGACCGCCGACGTCCTCGACGCGCTCTCGGCCGCTGCCGTCCGCGCCACGTTCTTCGTGATCGGCCGCTTCGTCGCAGGCCGCGAGCCGACCCTGCGGCGGGCGCGGGCGGACGGGCACGAGCTCGGCGTCCACGGGTTCGAGCACCTGAACCCGCTGCTCGTGCGCGACGCCGCCGTGCTGTCGGGGGAGCTGAGCCGTTGCGCGGACGAGCTCGAGCGCGCCGTCGGCGAGCGGCCGCGGCTCGTCCGCCCGCCGTACGGAGGGGACGCGGGCCGCACCGCGCGCGAGGCGGGCAAGCTCGGCCTCGGCCCCGTCGTGCTCTGGACCGTGCTCGGGTTCGACTGGGAGGAGGACGAGCAGGCGGCGTCGATAGTCGCGCGCGTCCTCGGCGAGGCGCAGCCGGGCGCGATCGTGTGCCTGCACGACGGCGACCGGAAGGATCCGGGTGTGCACCGGCATGCCACCGTCGAGGCGCTGCCGGCGATCGTACGGGGCCTCCATTCCGACGGCTACGAGCTCGTCACGGTCTCGGAGCTGCTCCGATGATCGAGCTCTTTCCCGCCGGGTCGCGCATCGAGCGAGGCGTCCTGCACCTGGACGGGCTCGCTGCGACCGAGCTGGCCGAGCGCTTCGGTACGCCGCTCGTCGCCTACTCGGAGGCAGACTTGCGGGAGCGGGCGCGGCTGTTCCTGCGCGCCGCTCCGGGCGCCCTCGTCGCCTACGGGACGAAGGCGTTCCCGAACGTCGCCGTGATGCGGCTGCTGGCCGAGGAGGGGCTCGGCGCCGACGTCTCCACGCTCGGCGAGCTCGCGTACGCTCGCCGCGCGGGGATCGAGGGCGAGCGTCTCGTCGTGCACGGCAACAACAAGTCGGACGAGGAGCTGCGCGCCGCCGCCGAGGCGGGCGCGCTCGTCGCGCTGGACGCCCCCGACGAGCCGGGGCGGGCGGCCGCGGCCGGCGTGCGCCGCCTCCTCGTCCGCGTGACCCCCGGCGTCGAGGCCGAGACCCACGAGGCGATCCGGACCGGGCACCGCGGCTCCAAGTTCGGCCTCGACGCGGACGATGCCCTCGCCGCGGTGCGCGCCGCGCTCGCGGCGGAACTCGAGATCGAGGGGCTGCACGTCCACGTCGGCTCGCAGCTCGCCGACGCGCGCGCCCACGTGCAGGCCGTGGAGCTGCTGGCCGAGTTCGCCGTGCGCTGCCGGGACGAGCTCGGCTGGGTGCCGGCCATCGTCGACGTCGGCGGCGGCTTCGGGATCCGCCACGTCGAGTCCGAGCCGGAGCTCCCGGTCGAGCAGCTCGTCCGCGCGGTCGTCGCCGCGGTCGAGCGCGCCTGGGTGATGCGGGCCTTGCAGGTGCCGCGGCTGATCGTCGAGCCGGGCCGGTCGCTCGTCGGACCTGCCGGGTTCACGCTCTACCGGGTCGGCGCGGTGAAGCGGGCCGGCGACCGGCGCTACGTCGCGATCGACGGCGGCATGTCCGACAACCCCCGGCCGCAGCTCTACCGCGCGCGCTATGCGGCGGTGCTCGCGAACCGGGCGAACGAGGAACCGGACGACGTCTTCACGATCGCCGGTAAGCACTGCGAGTCGGGCGACGTCCTGATCGAGCGGGCCGAGCTGCCCGAGCCACGGCGGGGCGACCTGATCGCAGTCCCCGCCACCGGGGCCTACACGCTCGGGATGGCCTCGAACTACAACGGCGTCCCGCGCCCGGCCGCGATTCTGGTGGGCGGCGGCGACGCCCGGCTCATCCGTCGCCGCGAGACCGTCGACGATCTCCTCGAGCTCGAGCTTCCGTGAGGTAGCGAGCGGCGCAAAGAGCTTACTATGCGCGAACGCGGGGCTCCAGGTCTCCTCGGACGAGTCTTCCGGATACGACGGCGTGAGCGCTCGTACGCGGGAGCAGCTCGGGCGAAGCTGCGGGCGAGATCGCTGATGCGTCAGCGTGCTCGGCGGCGCAGCTCGGCCTCGACGGCCTCGGGCGAGAGACCGCGCGCGGCCAGGAGCGCGTAGCCGTGGAACCAGAGGTCGGCGAGCTCCTCGACGAGGCGCTCGTCCGACTCGCCCGCGCCGGCGAGCGCCGCCTCCAGGCCCTCCTCCCCCACCTTCCGCGCCGCGAGGGAGGGATCTTCGAGCAGGGAGACGACGTACGAGCCCTCCGGCCGCTCGCGCTCGCGCTCCTTGATCCGGCGCCAGAGCCAGGGGGCGAAGCAGGACTCGGCCCCGGTGTGGCAGGCAGGGCCGGCGGGGCGCACGCGCAGCAGGATCGCGTCGCCGTCGCAGTCCTCCCGCAGCTCCTCGACGGCGAGCGTGCTCCCCGAGGTCTCACCCTTGTGCCAGTGCTCCTGCCGGGAGCGGCTCCAGAACCACGCCTCGCCGCTCTCCCGCGTGCGGCGCAGCGCCTCCTCGTCCATCCAGGCCAGCATCAGCACGCGGCCGGTGTCCGCGTCCTGGACGATCGCGGGGGTTAGATCAGCACAGCTCAGCTGCGGACGTTCCATCCCGCCTCCAAGAGCTCGGCCTTCAGCTCCGGCAGCCGCTCGGGCCGCTCGTGCACGATCGAGGCGACCAGGGCCGCCTCGGCGCCTGCCTCGTACGCCTCCGCGAGGTGCCGCGCCTCGCCGGCGCCGCCGGAGGCGACCACCGGGACGCTCACAGCCTCCGCGACGGCCGCCGTGAGCGCGAGGTCGTAGCCGGCGCGCGTGCCGTCGGCGTCGATCGACGTGAGCAGGATCTCCCCCGCTCCGCACCCTGCCGCCGTCCGGGCCCACTCGAGCGCGTCGAGCCCGCGCGGCGTGCGGCCGCCGTGCGTGACCACCTCCCCGGCGCGGGCGTCGATCGCGCAGACGACGGCCTGCGCGCCGTACTCGGCCGCGAGCGCGCTGAGCACGCCGGGATCCTCGACGGCGGCGCGGTTGACGGCGACCTTGTCCGCGCCGGCGCGGAGGAGCGCGCGCGCGTCCTCCAGCCGGGCGACGCCGCCGCCGACCGTGAACGGGATCGTCAGCTCCGCCGCAGCGCGCTCGACGAGCGCGAGCGTCGTGCCGCGGCCCTCGAGCGTGGCCGTGATGTCGAGGAAGACGAGCTCGTCGGCGCCGAGCTCGGAGTAGCGCGTCGCCAGCTCGACCGGGTCGCCGACGTCGCGGAGCGCCTCGAAGCGGACGCCCTTGACGACGCGCCCGCCGGCGACGTCGAGGCAGGGGATCACGCGCCGCTTGACCATCGGATCGCGTTCTCGAGCACGCGCGCGCCGGCCGCGCCGCTGCGCTCGGGATGGAACTGGACGCCCGCGAGCGAGCCTGACTCGACCGCGGCGACGAGCGTCCCGCCGTGCTCAACCTCCGCCACGCCGACGGCGTCGGCGGGCTCGACGGCGTAGCTGTGGGCGAAGTAGACGTCGGCGCCGTCGAGCCCGTCGAGGAGCGCGGAGGGACGGGTCAGCGCGAGCGCGTTCCAGCCCATGTGCGGCACGCGGCGCGCGCGGACACGGCGGACGGGCCCCCGCAGCAGGCCGAGGCCGCTGCCGCCCTCCTCGCTGTCCTCGAACAGAAGCTGCATGCCGACGCAGATGCCGAGCGTCGGACGCCCGAGCGCCGCCCGCTCACGGAGCGCGCCCGCCACAGGAGCGAGCCCCCGCGCCGCGCTCTCGACGTTGCCGACGCCCGCGATCACGGCCAGCGGCGCCTCGCGCACGGCCGTCGCGTCGGTCGAGATCACCGGCTCCGCGCCGGCACGCACGAGCGCGGCGCAGACGCTGCGCAGGTTGCCCGCTCCGTAGTCGGCGACGACGACCCTCACGCGAGCCCCTTCGTCGAGCGCACGCCGTTCCCACCGGGGACACAGGCCTGCCGGAGCGCTTGCCCGAGCGCCTTGAAGGCGGCCTCGGCGACGTGGTGGTCGTCCTTCCCGGACGAAGAGAGGTGCAGCGTGAAGCCGCCCTCGAGCGCGAGCCGCTCGAGGGCGTGCGGCAACAGCGAGGGCGCGAGCCCGCCGATCCGGTCGCCCGTGAAGGCGAGCTCGACCTCGGCGTGCGGACGGCGGACGAGATCGACCGCCGCGGTCGCGAGCGCCTCGTCCATCGGCACCGACGCGGAGCCGTAGCGCGCGACGCCCGACCGGTCGCCGAGCGCCCGGGCGAGGGCCGTGCCGAGCGAGGCGAGCACGTCCTCGACCGTGTGGTGCTCGTCCACGCCGAGGTCCCCGCCGGCGGCGAGGTCGAGGTCGATGCCGCCATGGAAGGCCCAGAGCGCGAGCAGGTGGTCGAGGAAGCCGATCCCCGTGTCGACGAGCGCGCGGCCGGCGCCGTCGAGGTCGATCGCGAGCCGTAACGCCGTCTCGCTGCTCGTGCGCAGCACGAGCGCGGTGCGGCGCGGCGCGGGTGGAGCCGCGGCCCCGAGCGCCGCGAGCAGGGCGTCGTTCTCGGCCGGCAGGCGCGGCGTGACCCGGACGCCGTCCGCGAAGACGCGGACGACGAGCCCCGCCCGCTCGAGCCGCTCACCGAGCGGCTCCTTCGAGCGCACGAAGACGAAGTTGCCGTGCCCCTCCGGGCAGTCGAGCCCGGCCACGAGCAGGGCGCGGCGGACGCGGTCGCGCTCCGCGAGCGTGGCCTCGATCTCGGGTCTCGGACCGCGCAGCGCGGCGGCGGCGACTGCGGCCGCCGGGCCGGAGACGCTCGCGGGCGGGCGGCGCCGCTCGAGCTCGCCCGCGACGTCCGGGGCAGCGACTGCGTAGCCGACGCGAAGGGCCGCGAGACCGAAGGCCTTCGAGAGCGTCCGCAGCACGATCAGGTTCGGCGCCTCGCCGAGCAGCGGCACACAGGTCGCGCCCGCGAACTCGTAGTACGCCTCGTCGACGACGACCGCCGACTCCGGGTTGGCGCGGGCGAGCGCCGCGATCTCGCCGGGGTCGCGCAGCTCGCCGGTCGGGTTGTTCGGGTTGCAGACCCAGATCACGTCGGCCTCCGCCGGGCCGGAGACGACCTCCGCCCCCGCGAGCTCGGTCGCGATCCGGAAGAGCCCGTACGTCGGCTCGGAGACCGCGGCCCGGCGGCCCGGGCCGAGGTACGTCCTGGCCGCGAGCAGGATCAGCTCGTCGGCGCCGGCGCCGGGGACGACCTGCTCGGGGCCGGTGCCGCAGTAGGCGGCGGCGGCGGCGCGGAGCTCCTCGTACGTCCCGTCGGGGTACTCGTGCAGGCGCGCGAAGCTCTCCCCGAGCGGGACCCGCGGGATGCCCGGCACAGGCGGCGTGTTCTGGTCGAAGCGGAGCACCTGCTCGAACCGGAGGCCGTGGCGCGCCGCGACCTCGGCCGACGAGGGCGACCACGCGTAGGGGCGGAAGCCCCCCGCGAGCGGCAGCGGCCTCACGTCGCCTCCAATGCCGCGGCGTGGGCGGGCAGGCCCTCGGCGCGGGCGAGCGGCAGCCCGATCGCCCGCGCCCGCTCCAGGCCCGCGGCGCTCGCGGTCACGCGCTGCACCGGCTTGAGGAAGCTCTCGAGGCCGAGGCCGCCCGCCCCGCGCGCGAGGCCGCCCGTCGGCAGGATGTGGGTCGCGCCCGCGGCGTAGTCGCCGACGACCGCAGAGGTGCGGACGAAGACGGTGCCCGCGTTCCGGACGCGGTCGGCGACCGACTCCGCGTCGGCGAGCCAGAGCTCCAGGTGCTCCGGCGCGTACTCCTCCGAGCGCGCGAGCGCCTCCTCGAGCGAGCCCGCGTCCTCGACGGAGACGTTGGCGGCACCGCCGACGAGCGCGCGCACGGCCGCGGTCAGGCCGGCGTCGAGGCCGAGCAGGATCGCCTCGCTGTCCGCGCCGTGCTCGGCCTGCGCGAGCAGGTCGGCCGCGCACCGGGCGGGGTCGGCGGTGCTGTCCGCGATCAGGACGACCTCGCTCGGGCCGGCGGGGAGGTCGATCGCGACGCTCCCCGAGGCGAGCAGCTTCGCGGCGGTCACCCAGCGGTTGCCGGCGCCGACGATCTTGTCCACCCGCGGGATCGTCTCGGTGCCGTACGCGAGCGCCGCCACGGCCTGCGCGCCGCCGACGCCGTAGACCTCGTCCACGCCGAGCTCGCGCGCGGCGGCGAGCGTCGCGTCTGCCGGGCGCGGCGTGACGACGGCGATCCGGCGGACGCCCGCCACCTGCGCGGGGACGACCGCCATCACGAGCGAGGAGGGGTAGGAGGCGCGGCCGCCGGGGACGTACACGCCGACAGAGGAAAGCGGCAGCCAGCGGCGCCCGCTGACGATGCCCGGCACCGCCTCGACCTCGGAGTCGGCCGGGCGCTGGGCGCGGGCGACCTCGGCCACGGCGGCGGCGAGCGCACGCAGCGATGCGAGCACGTCCGGCTCGAGCTCGGCCGCCGCGAGCGCCTCGCCCGGGACGCGCAGGCTCTGCGGCCGCTCGCCGTCGAGCCGCTCCGTCCAGTCGAGCAGGGCCGCGTCGCCGCGCGCGCGCACGTCGTCGACGATCTCCGCGACCCGCGGCAGCAGCTGCTCGAGGGCCGCGCCTCTCACGCGATCAGCCGCTCCACCGGCAGGACGAGGATCGACGACGCCCCGGCCGCCTTCAGCGACGGGAGCAGCTCCCAGACGTCGTCCGCGTCGACGACGGCGTGCACGGCCTTCATCCCCGGCTCGGCCAGGTCGAGCACCGACGGCGAGCCCATCCCCGGCAGCAGCGCCTCGACCCGCTCGAGCGCGGCCACCGGCACGTTCAGCATCAGGTAGCGCCGGCGGCGGGCGGCGACGACCCCCTCCAGCATCAGTCGCAGCCGCTCGACGAGCTCAGGGCGGGCATCGAGCGCTCCCTCGCCGGCGACGAGCACGGCCTGCGACTCGAGCAGCGTGCCGAGGAGGCGCAGGCCGTTCGCGCTCACCGTCGAGCCGGTCGAGACGAGGTCGACGATCGCGTCGGAGAGGCCCAGCCGTGGCGCCGCCTCGACGGAGCCCGAGATGGCGACAAGCTCGACCGAGACGCCGAGCCGGCCGAGCTCGGCACGGGTCGAGACCGGGTACGAGGTAGCCACGCGCAGGCCGTCGAGAGCGGCGAGCTCGCGCTGCGGCGCGTCCTCAGGGACGGCGGCCTGGAGCGTGCAGCGCGCGAAGCCGAGCTCGGCCAGGGTGACGACGCCGGCAGCCGTCTCCGCGACGAGGTTGGCGCCGGTGATGCCGAGGTGGACGACCCCGTCCTGCACGTACTCGGGGATGTCGTGTGCGCGGACGAGCAGGAGGTCGACGGGCGCGTTCGCGCACGGGACGAGGAGCGCACGGTCGGTCGCCTCGAAGCTGAGGCCCGCGTCGGCGCAGAGCCGCAGGGCCGGCTCGCGCATGCGCCCCTTCGCCGGGACCGCGAGCGTCAGCCTGCCGTTCGCGCCGGCGCGGGTGAAGCCGGTCCGCTCCACTAGCGCCGCTTCCGCTTCGCATGGGCCCGGTCGAGCGCGAGCCGGTACCCGCCCGCGCCGTGGCGGAGCCACTGGGCGACGCGGGTCACCGTCGCCGTGCTCGTCGGCACGCGCTCCGCGATCTCGACGTACGGCACCCCCTCCTCGAGCAGCCGGACGGTCTGCCAGCGGTGGGCGAGCGCCTCGAGCTCGGGCAGCGTGCAGAGGTCGCGCAGGAAGCGCCGCACCTCGTCGCGGTCGCGGAGCGAGAGCAGCGCGTCGGCGAGGTCGTCGAGCCCGGCCGGCGGCTCGACCGTGCGCTCGGTGACGGTCGTGGGCGTCATGTGCTGTCATGATAGCATGCTAACGTGTTAACACGAACGCCATTCATGGTTTACCCTGCGATCGACGTGCTCGACGGGCGTGTCGTCCGCCTCGCCGAGGGCCGGCGAGACCGCGTGACGGTCGAGGGCGGCGATCCCGTCGCCGCCGCCGAGCGCTTCGCGGCGGCGGGCGCGGCGTGGCTGCACCTCATCGACCTCGACGGCGCCTTCTCGGGGACGCCCGACCTCGCGCTGGTGCGGCGCGTGGCAGCCCTGGGGCTGCCGGTGCAGGCCGGCGGCGGCTACCGCACGCTCGAGGCGGTCGAGGCGGCGCTCGAGGCCGGGGCGGCGCGCGTGCTCGTCGGCACCGCCGCGCTCGACGACGGCTTCCTCGAGGCCGCCGCCGAGCTCGGTGAGCGGGTCGTGGTCGCGGTCGACGCGCGCGACGGCGAGGTCGCCGTCGACGGCTGGACGCGTGTCGCGGGCGTCTCGCCCGCTGCGCTCGCCCGCCGCTGCGCGGAGACGGGGATCCGGCGCCTTCTCGTCACATCGACGCGGCGCGACGGGACCCTCACCGGCCCCGACCTGACGCTGCTTGCGGGGATCCTTCCGGCCGGGCTGCCGGTGATCGCGGCCGGCGGTGTGGCGACGCTCGACGACCTGCGCGCGCTCCGCGAGCTCGGCTGCGAGGGCGCCGTCGCGGGAAGCGCTCTCTGGCTGGGGCGGTTCGAGCTCGCGGAGGCCGTTAGCCTGCAGCGGTGAGCGTCCGCTTCGTCGACGAGACGCCCTTCGGCTTCGGCTGGATCGAGGACGCGCGGACGCAGCGCACCTCGCACGCGCTCGCCGCCGCAGGCTGCGTCTGGGCGATCGACCCGATCGCGGACGACGGCGTCGAGGAGCGGATCCGCGCCCTCGGCGAGCCCGCGGGCGTGATCCAGCTGCTCGACCGGCACGAGCGCGACGGCGCCGTGCTCGCATCGCGGCTCGGCGTGCCGCTCCACGTCGTGCCGGCGGCGGTGGAGGGGTCGCCCTTCCGCTTCCTGCGGGTCGCGTCGAGCCGCTGGTGGCGCGAGGTCGCGCTCTGGTGGCCCGATGAGCGCGTGCTCGTGTGCGCGGACGCCCTCGGCACGATCACCTACTTCCGCGCAGGCTCCGAGCCCGCCGGCGTGCACCCGCTGCTGCGGCTCCGGCCGCCGCGCTCGCTACGCGCACTCGAGCCCGAGCACCTGCTCGTCGGCCACGGCGAGGGGCTCCACGGGCCTCGTGCGGCGGCGGCGGTCGACGACGCGCTGCGGACCGCCCGCCGGCGGCTGCCGCGGCTGCTCGCGAGCCTGCCGCGCGTGCTCCGCTCCGGCTAGGGCCTCGCGCCGTCCGGGTCGGCGGGCGACGTCGTACCGGTCCGCGTGACCTGCTCGCAGTCCGCGGCGACGGTGTCGCCGTCGTCCGCGATCACACGGTCGTTCCCGCCGCCACAGCTGATCCGGTCGGGCTCACCGTCGGCGGCGAGCAGCGTGTCGCTGCCGTCCCCGCCGATCAGGCGGTCCTCGCCCGCGCCGCCGTCGATGTAGTCGTTGCCGGCGCCGCCGGCGAGGTGGTCGTCGCCGGCACCGCCGACGAGCGTGTCGGGGCCGCCGCGGCCGAAGATCCGGTCGTCGCCGCCGCCGCCGGGGAGGTACTCGGCACGGTTCGTGCCGACGATCCGGCGGCCCTTGGGCTTCGGCGGGCCGAGGAAGACCGACTCGGTCGCCTCCGAGCGAGCGCGCACGCTGCCGATCGCGTTCGCCGCAACGACCGAGAGCCGGATCCGCCAGCCGACGTCGGCGAGCGTCACGCGGTACCTCAGGGTCTTGACCTTCTTGACGGCCCTGCAGACCGTGATCGTCGCGTCGCACCGCTGCCAGACCGCGACGTACCGGATCGGGGCGAAGCCGGTCCAGGACCCGCGCGTCCCCGTCAGCAGGCCGCCGAGCCTGTTCGCTCCCGTGATCGCCGGCGCGACCTTCAGCGAGGGACCGACGCGCGCCGCGCGGATAGTCGGGAACGTGGGGTCGGTGACCGCCGTCGCCGAGCCGCCGGCGCTGCTGGCGGTGACGTAGACGCGCAGAGTGAACCCGAGATCGGCGGCCGTCGTCTTGTAGCGGCTCGTGACCGCGCCGAGTATGGGCCGGCAGCTCGCCGGCGTCCCCTGGGGATCGCAGCGCCGCCACTCGTAGGTGTAGGTGAACGGCGCCGCGCCCGTCCACGTTCCGCTGTCGACCGTCAGCTCCTCGCCGAGCGTCGGCGGGACGGCGAAGACCGAAACCCGGGGCCGGACGGTGTTGGCCGGCGCGTTGCTACTGACCGCGGAGCTCGGTTGGGAGTGGTACGTCGTCGACGCGATGGAGTTCGACGCCGTGACCTCGAGCCGCAGCGACCACCCGATCAGATCCGCGGTCGGCACGAAGACCGACGACGTCGCTCTCGGCGTCAGGATCCGGTGGCACGGCCCGCTCTTCGTCTCGCACTTCCACCACTGGTACCGGTAGGTGATGAAGCCGGAGCCGGTCCAGGTCCCGGCGAAGGCCGAGACGGCGACGCCGGCCACGGGCACGCCGGACGGGTCGAAGACGACGACGCGCGGCGGGGTCACGTTCACCGGCTCAGGCCCTGCGATCACCCCCGTCGGATCGGATTGCGCGGAGGTGGAGCCGCTGGCGCCGGTGGCGGTCACGCGCACGCGCAGGCGGTGGCCCACGTCGGCGGCGACGACCGCATAGGAGGAGGAGGTCGCGCCTGCGATGTCGACGCAGGCGTTGCCGGCCGGGTCGCAGCGCAGCCACTGGTAGGCGTAGCTCGTGGCGGAGGGGAAGACGCCGGTCGACGAGAACAGCGTGCCTCCCTGCGACGCGTTCCCTGTGATCACCGGAAGCGTCGTGTTCGTCGGCGCGGCCGGCTGCCAGGCGGGATTGGCGTCGGTGCCGGTGGACGTGATCTGGGTGTCGGTGGCGTGGATGCCGGAGCCGTCTCGCGTGAACGAGAGCCTGACGCCGTCCGGCGAGTACGCCGGCTGCGAGTCGTCCGCGCTGGAGCTCGTGATCCGCGTCTCCGTGCCTCCCGTCGTCGCGATCGAGTAGATCTGCCGCTGACCCACGCCATGACGATCCGACGCATAGCCGATGCGCGCGCCGCTGGGTGCGTAGTCGGGCTGGGTCTCGTTCGACGCGGCGGTCGTCAGCTGCTGCTGGTTGCTGCCGCCGCCGACGGCCGGATCGCTGGGCGCGTCCATCACCCAGATGTCCGCGTTCGCGGCCAGCGTGCGGCCGAAGGCGATCGAAGAGCCGCTCGGCGACCAGGCCGGATCGTCGTCATCGGCGGCGATGCCGCTGTTCGAGAGGTTGCGTGCCGTGCCGCCGCTCGACGAGATCACCCAGATGTCCGAGCCCTTCTCGTACGCGATCATCGTCCCGTCCGGGGACCACGTGGGCGAGGAGGCGCCCGTGTCGAGCGCCGCCGAGATCGACCCTCCGATCGTGAGCACCTTGATCTCGCCGCCCTGGGTGAAGGCGAGCTTCGTGCCGTCCGGCGACCAGGCCGGTTCACCCGCGCCGATCACGAGCGGCAACGAGCTCACCGTGTGGGCGCTGTCCGTCGTGACCGTGTAGATGTCCCCGCCGCGCTCGAACGCGATCAGTCCGTTGGTGCCGGGAAACGCGGCTTCCGCGACGGCTCCCGGGAGCAGGAGGACAGCTCCGGCCGCGAGCGTCAGGAGTCCGAGGCGGATGTGCATTCCACGTTCTAGCCGGTAAACCCGGAGACCGCTACCCCCGCGCTCGCACGAGGCCCGGGCGGACGAGCCGGGGTGGCGCCTTCAGACCCGCGTCCCGCACAGGTGGGTTGAGCGACTCGGCGAGCGGCGCCGCCGCGAACGATGCGGCCCGGCGCTCGGCAGGTGCGTCCGCGTAGAGGGTCGTCCGCTGCCGGGGGACGCGGCCGTTGGCGCGGATCAGAGCCTCCATCGACTCGGGCGGCAGCTCCTGGCCGTGCTCGGAGCCCGCCGAGCGGGAGATCGACTCGTTCATCAGCGTGCCGCCGAGGTCGTTGACGCCCGCGCGGAGCGCCGCCGCGACCCCCTCTGGGCCGAGCTTCACCCACGACGCCTGGACGTTCGTGATCGCCGGGTGCAGAGCGAGCCGCGCGACCGCGTGCAGCAACAGCGCCTCGCCGAACGTCGGTCCTGAGCGGGCGCGCCCCTGCAGCCACATCGGCGCCTCCATGTGCACGAACGGAAGCGGCACGAGTTCGGTGAACCCGCCGGAGCGCACCTGCTGCTGGCGTGCCCGGAGCAGGTGGCGGGCACAGTGCCGCGGCCCCTCCACGTGCCCGAACATGATCGTCACGTTCGAGCGCAGCCCGACCCGGTGCGCGGCGTCGTGCACCGCCAGCCACTGCTCGGTCGAGACCTTGTCCGGGCAGATCACGGCCCGCACCTCGTCGTCGAGGATCTCGGCGGCCGTTCCGGGCAGCGAGCCGAGCCCGAGCGCGCGCAGGCGAGCGAGGTAGTCCTCGAGCGGGAGGCCGAGCGTGTCCGCCCCCTGCCACACCTCGAGCGCCGAGAACGCGTGGACGTGCAGGCCGGGGAGCTCGCCGCGGATCGCCTCGACGACCGACGCGTAGTAGTCGCCCGTGAAGGCCGGATGGATCCCGCCCTGGAGGCAGACCTCGGTCGCGCCGCGCTCCCACGCCTCGCGGGCGCGGCGGACGATCTCGTCGTGGGGAACGAGGTACGGCGCGCCGCGCAGGTTCGCCGCCAGCCGGCCCTTCGAGAAGGCACAGAAGCCGCACCGGAAGTAGCAGACGTTCGTGTACTGGATGTTCCGTGTGACGACGTAGCTGACCTCGTCGCCGCAGACCTCGCGGCGAAGCCGGTCGGCGGCGGCGAAGACGCGCTGCCGCTCGTCACCGCGGGCGCGGAAGAGCCGGACGAGCTCCTCCTCGCCGAGCGCCTGCGCCGTGTCGACCGGGAGCGCGTCGCGCGCGACGACGAACGGGACACCGCCGGGCCGGCCGGGGTGCCAGTCGTCCTCGCGGGCGAGGCCGAGGCCGTCCGAGGCGCGCAGCGCGGCCGGCAGCACCGCCGGGTCGAGCCAGGCGCCGGAGAGGTACCGCGGGTATACGGGCAGGCGCGCCGCGAGCTCGAGGCCGCGCGAGCGCGTCGCCGACTCGAGCCGGTCCCGCTCGGGCCAGGGCGCCTCCGGGTTGACGTGATCGATCGTGACGGGCGAGACGCCGCCCCAGTCGTCGATCCCCGCGTCGAGCAGCCGGGGGAAGTCGTCGTAGGCGAGGTTCGGCGGTGCCTGCACCGAGACGTCCTCCGGGAGCACGATGCGTGCGGCGGCGATCGTCCAGAGGTGGTCGTCGAGGCCCGGCTCGGGGTGCGCGGCCATCCGGGTGCCCGGCTTGGCGCGGAAGTTCTGCACGATCACCTCCTGCAGGTGGCCGTGCCGCTCGTGCAGCGCGCGCAGCGCCTCGAGCGCCTCGAGCCGCTCGGCCCGCGTCTCGCCGATTCCGATCAGGATCCCGCTCGTGAACGGGACCCGCAGCTCGCCCGCCCACGCGATCGTCTGCAGCCGGCGCGCGGGCTCCTTGTCCGGCGAGGCCCAGTGCGGCCCGCCCCTGGCCGAGAGCCGCTCCGCGACCGTCTCGAGCATGATTCCCATCGAGGCCGAGACCGGGCGCAGTGCGGCCAGCTCGTCGAGGCTCATCACGCCGGGGTTCAGGTGCGGCAACAGGCCGGTCTCCTCGAGCACGAGCTTCGCGACCCGGCCGAGATACTCCAGCGTCGTCTCGCAGCCCAGCGCGGCCAGCTCGTCGCGGGCGACCTTGTAGCGCAGCTCGGGCTTGTCGCCGAGCGTGAAGAGCGCCTCCGTGCAGCCGGCCGCCGCGCCGGCGCGGGCGATCGCGAGCACCTCCGCCTCGGTCCTGAACGCGCGCTCGCCGCGGCGGGGCGGCCGGGCGAACGTGCAGTAGCCGCAGACGTCGCGGCAGAGCGTGGTCAGCGGGACGAAGACCTTGGGCGAGTACGTGACGAGCCCGTCCCCGCGCCGCCGCTCGCGCGCCGCCGCAAGCAGGTCCTCCAGCGGCGCGGTGAGCAGCTCGCCCGTCACCCCGCGAGCTTACCCCGCTGGTTCTACCCCGCTCTGAAGCCCCAGAGCCCGCCGAAGCTCGTCCAGCTGCCCTTCGACCAGCGTTGCAGCAGCGCCTGCTCGATCGGGAAGCGCTCCGTCGCGCTCGTCCTGATCGCGATGCCCGGCAGCATGAACGGGTTCGAGACGTCGTTCAGCTTCCGCGTCTGGGCCATCACGGCCGCGCGGGTCGGGTTCTTCCCGGCCGCCCTCAGCACCCGGACGGTCTCGTAGGCGACGGCCATCCCGTAGACGTGGTAGACGTCCTTCGCGTTCGCGCCCTTCGCGTACCGCGACATGATCGTGCGGTAGAGCTTGATCGCGGAGTCGTTGCGCCATTTGACGTCGGTCGGATCCTTGAGGAAGACGATCGAGATCGAGTTCGCGACGGCCTTGTTCGCTCCGCCCTCGGAGGCGAGGAGCATGATGTTCGAGGCGCTCGAGACGGCGTTGTTGATGATCAGCGGCCGCCAGCCGAGCCGGTTCGCGAAGACGTAGCCCTGGATCGCGTGCCGCGGCGTCGCGAACAGCGCCAGCACGTTCGCGCGCGAGGCCTTCAACTTCGCGACCTGCGACTGCACGTCCGGAGCGGTCACCTCGAACGGCTGCGCCGCGATCACCTTGACCTTCGAGCGGGCGATGCCCTGCTTCAGGCCGGCCATCAGGTCCTTGCCGTAGTCGTCGTTCTGGAAGAGCACGGCGACCCTGGCACCCGGCTTCGTGCGCGCCAGGTACTTGCCGTAGATCCAGCCCTCGGCCCGGTAGCTCGGCTGGAAGCCGATCGTCCACGGGTACCGCTTGTAGTCGGCGCCGAAGGTCGTCGCGCCCGAGGCGACGAAGAGCTGCGGCACGCGCATCTGGTTCAGGTAGCTCCGGGTGGCGACGTTGTGCTCGGTCCCGAGCGAGTTGAAGATCGCGAAGACCTTGTCCTGCTCGACGAGCCGCTTCGTCGCCTGCACCGTCTGGGACGGGTTGTAGGCGTCGTCGACGACCTTGTAGGCGATCACGCGACCGTTGACGCCGCCGCGGGCGTTCACGTACTTGAAGTAGGCGTTCGCGCCGCGCGCGACCGACGCATACGCGGAGGCGGGGCCGGAGAGCGGCGACGTGCCGCCGAGGAGGATGGTCTTGCCGGTGATCCCGGGATCGGCGCTCGACGCCGCGGTGGCGCCGGTCGCGATCGCGCCCGCGAGGGCGAGCGAGAGCAAGGAGAGGGCGATGCTGGAACGGCGCATGGGCGGAAGAGCTCCTTCGGTTCGGATTAGCGAACGCGATGGTAGCCGCGAGTTGTAAGCGACTTGAGTGTGCGCAGAAGCCCTGCAGCGCCGCTCGGGAGAGCCAGCATGATCAGGATCAGGACGACCCCGAAGGCGACCGCGGGGGCGCCCGGCGCGTCCGTGTCGATGTCGCCGAGGAACGGGATGAAGTCGGGGATCACGAGCTCTGCCTTCTGCGCCCACTCGATCTGCATGAAGTGGATGAAGATCGCGCCGAACACGAGCGGCCAGAGGGAGCCCAGGCCGCCCACGACGACGCCGACGAGCAGGAAGATCGAGAGCGCGATCGGGAAGGTGTCCGGGTTCACGAACGTCGTCGCGAGCGCGAGCAGCGAGCCGGCGACGCCTGCGTAGAAGGCGCTGATCCCGAACGCGAGCGTCTTGTAGCGGGCGAGGTTCACCCCTGACGACACGGCGGCGAGCTCGCTGTCGCGGACGGCGCGCAGCGAGCGGCCGAGCCGCCCGCGCAGCATCAGCCATGCGGCGCCGAAGAGCGCGAGCGCGATCGTCCAGCAGAGGTAGTAGAGCCACTCGTTGAAGCTCGAGATGTGGAAGCCGAGGATGTCGAATCCCTCGGTCGTCTCGAACGTGATCGGGTCGGTCGTCGAGCGGCCGGTCCGGCCCTCGACGTCGAAGAGGTTGATCCCGCCACCGCCGCCCGTGAAGCCCTCGTACTTCCTCACCACCGCGGGCGCGGCGACGGCGACCGCGAAAGTGGCGAGCGCGAGGTAGAGGCCGGACAGCCGCAAGGCCGGGAAGCCGAAGAGGAAGCCGGCGAGCCCGGCGACGAGCCCGGCGATCGGGATCGTCCAGATGTCGCGCATGTCCCCCGTGAACTGGTGACCCAGCAGCTCGAGCGGCGGCTCCTGGTGCGAGATCAGGATCGCCGTCGTATAGCCCCCGATCAGCATGAAGGCGCCGTGGCCGAGCGAGATCTGCCCCGTGATCCCGGTGAGCAGGTTCAGCCCGAGCAGGGCGATAAAGTAGATCCCGACGTACGCGAACTGCTGCGCCCGGAAGTCGCTGATCATGCGCGGCAGCAGGAAGACGCCGGCCGCGACGGCGAGGAAGAGGAGGACGCGGATGCCGTCGGCCCGTCTCACACTCGCCTCGTCACGGGCTTGCCGAACAGGCCGGCAGGGCGCACGAGCAGGACGACGAGGATCACCAGGAGCGCGACCGGCAGCCGCAGGTCGGCGCCGACGAAGTCGACGTACGCGCCGATCAGGTTCAGGCCGACGCCGAGCGTGAGGCCGCCCACGACCGCGCCGAACGGCGAGTCGATCCCCCCGAGCACCGCCGAGGCGAAGGCGTAGATCAGGATCGCCTGCATCATGTTCGGATCGAGGAAGATCGTCGGCGCCGCCATCATCCCGGCGACGGCGCCGAGCATCGCCGCGAGCCCCCAGCCGATCGCGAGCATCCACCCCACGCGCACGCCGACGAGCCGGCTCGCGCCCGGGTTGAGCGCCGACGCCCGCAGCGCGAGGCCGATCTTCGTGAACTCGAAGAACGCCCAGAGCAGCAGCACGAGCACGAGCACGACGCCGAACGTGCCCACGTCCTGCTGCGAGATCGCGACGCCGCCGACCGACCACGTCTCGTTCGGGAACGGGCTCGGGAAGGCGCGCACCTCCGACGACCAGATCAGCCCGGCGAGGCCGTTGAAGGTGAGCAAGAGGCCGATCGTCACGATCACGGTCGTCAGGATGGAGGCGCCCGCGACGGGGTTGATCACGACCCGCTGGATCCCGACGCCGAGCACGAATGCGAACACGAGCGTCGCCACGAACGCGGGCCAGTACGACCAGCCGTGGTTCGCGGTCAGCGTCCAGGCGACATAGGTCGTGAACATCGCCATCTCGCCCTGCGCGAAGTTGATCACGCCGGTGGCGCGGTGGATCAGCACGAGCGCGAGGGCGAGCGACGCGTAGATCGCCCCCGACCCGAGCCCCGCGACGACCTGCTGGAAGAAGTCGGCCATGTTCGCTCAGTAACCCAGGTAGCTCTTGCGGACGGATTCGTCGCGGGCGAGCTCCTCGCTCGACCCGGACACGGCGACCTTCCCCACCTCGAGCACGTACGCGTGCGCGGCGACCTCGAGCGCGATCGCGGCGTTCTGCTCGACGACCAGCACCGTCAGGCCCTCGTTCTCGTTCAGCTCGCGCACGATCCGGAAGATCTCGCGCGTGACGAGCGGCGCGAGCCCGAGCGAGGGCTCGTCGAGGAGGAGCAGGCGCGGGCGGCCCATCAGCGCCCGGGCGAGCGCGAGCATCTGCTGCTCGCCGCCCGAGAGCGTGCCGGCGTGCTGCGCGAGGCGCTCGCCGATCCAGGGGAAGTACTCGCTCATCCGCTCGATGTCGTCGTCGAGCTTGCCGCGCCGCGTGTACGCGCCGAGGCGGAGGTTCTCCTCTACCGAGAGCTCAGCGAAGGTGCCGCGGCCCTCCGGGACGTGCGCGACGCCGAGCTTGGCGACCGCCTCAGGCCCCCGGCGGCCGAGTGACTTCCCGTCGAACATGAGCTCGCCGCTGCGGCGCACGGTGCCCGAGATCGCGCGCAGCGTCGTCGTCTTGCCGGCGCCGTTCGCGCCGAGGACGGCCACGATCTGACCCTCGTCGACCGCGAGCGAGACGCCGGAGAGCGCCCGCACCGGTCCGTAGCGCGCCTCCACGTCGCGCAGCTCAAGCAGCGCCATCGGGCTCCTCCTCCGCGGCCGCGGCCGGCTGCCGCGCGGACGTGTCGTCGGTGCCGAGGTAGGCCTCGATCACGGCCGGGTTCGCTCGCACTTCCGCGGGCGCGCCCTCCGCGATCATCTTGCCGAAGTTCATCACGTGAACCTGGTCGGAGATTCCCATCACGAGGTTCATGTGGTGCTCGACGAGCAGCACGGTCAGCTTGCGGTCCTCGCGGATCTTCTGGATGAAGCGGCCGAGGTCCTCGACCTCCTCGTGGTTGAGGCCGCCCGCCGGCTCGTCGAGGAGCAGCAGCCGCGGCTGGGCGGCGAGCGCTCGGGCGAGCTCGACGCGCTTCAGCGTCCCGAAGGGCAGCCCGGCGACCGGCCGCCGCGCGATCTCGCCGAGGCCCACGTACTCGAGCGCCTCCCGCGCATCGGACTCCGCCTCGCCGCCCCGGGTGTGCGCGCCGACCAGCACGTTCTCGAGCACCGTCATCGTCCTGAAGAGCTCGACGTTCTGGAACGTGCGCGCGATCCCGCGCCGCACGATCCCGTGCACGGGGGTCTTCAGCAGGCTCTCGCCGGCGAGCTCGACCTCGCCCTGGTCCGGCGTGTAGAGCCGCGTGATCACGTTGAAGGCGGTCGTCTTGCCGGCGCCGTTCGGGCCGATCAGGCCGACGATCTCACCCTCGGGCACGTCGAAGGAGACCCCGTCGAGGGCGACGATCCCGCCGAACCGGCGAGTGACGTTCCGCAGCGAGAGCAGGGCCATCGACCGTGGCAGCTTATGCAGGTTCGCGCCGCGGGTGCAAAGGAAGCGCGCTACGCTCCCCCGCGATGTCGCGCGGCCAGAAGATGACGAACCTGCTCGGCGTGACGATCCCGTTCGCCGGGTTCCTCGCCTCGATCTTCTTCCTGTGGGGGAGTTACGTCACGTGGCGCGACCTCGTCATCTTCGCCGTGGGCTACGCGCTGACGACGCTGGGGATCTCGATCGGCTTCCACCGCCTCTTCACGCACCGCTCCTACGAGACCTACAAGGGCATCCGCTACGGGCTCGCCGTGCTCGGCTCGATGGCCGTGCAGGGGCCGGTGATCCGCTGGGTCTCCGACCACCGCAAGCACCACAACTTCGCCGACCGCGAGGGCGACCCGCACTCGCCGCACGCGGGTTTCGGGCCCGGCCTGCGTGGCAAGGTCGCGGGGCTCTGGCACGCGCACGTCGGCTGGCTCTTCCGCAACGTCGGCCGGGCGGAATGGACGAAGTACGCGAAGGACCTGCTCGCCGACCGCGGCATGGTCTTCATCTCGCGCTGGTTCCCCGCCTGGGTCGCGGTCTCGCTGCTCCTGCCGTTCCTCGCCGGCTGGGCCTGGGGCGGCACGCTCGGCGCCGGCCTGCAGGCGATGTTCTGGGGCGGGCTGATCCGGATCTTCCTGCTCCACCACATCACCTGGTCGGTGAACTCCGTGTGCCACTTCGTCGGCTCGCGCCGCTTCCGCGTCAAGGACGAGTCGCGGAACGTCTGGTGGCTCTCGTGGATCTCGTTCGGCGAGTCGTGGCACCACAACCACCACGCGTTCCCGTCGTCCGCGTTCCACGGCCTGAAGCCGTGGGAGCTCGACATCGGCGGGCTCGTGATCCGGCTGCTGCGCCGGCTCGGGCTCGTGTGGAAGGTCAACGTGCCGACGCCGGACATGCAGCAGCGCCGCCGCGAGCTCGCGACCGACTAGGGTTTCCCCATGGGCCCGCGGACGCCGCCCGACTCGCCGCTGACGCTCGACCAGGTGATGTCGTCGCCGTTCTACGGCAACCTGATGGCACCCGAGCTCTCCCCCGGGGAGCCGGCGGTCCCGTTCGACCTGCCACTGCTCGATCCCGAGACGCACGCGCCGAGCGGCGAGCGGGTGCGGCTTGCC
>Ga0299913_10000247_pt1 | contig 31060 bp, 31 predicted proteins | sample RVTome_9_FD_201360 | JGI IMG/M metagenome (GOLD analysis project Ga0299913, IMG submission 201360) | Soil microbial communities from uranium-contaminated site in the Upper Colorado River Basin, Wyoming, United States - RVT155D38 (version 2) ... | reverse complement strand
CGGGACCGGATCGCGTGCGGCCCCGGCCGCGACACCGTCTACGCCGACCTCGCCGACGTGGTCGAGGCGAGCTGCGAGGACGTCCGCCGCCCGCGCCCGCCGCGCGGCCTCTAGCCGCCGTCCAGCTCGAGCTCGTCGCCGTACGCGCGCGCGTAGACCTCGCGGAGCTCGATCACGTCGTCCACGTACTCGCGCGTCTCGGGGAAGGCGATCCCCTCGTCCGCCTCGATCCACTCGTCGACGTTGCGCTGCCCCGCGTTGTACGCCGCGAGCGCGAGCCGCGTGTCGTCGTACTTGCGCAGGAGCCGGCGGAGGTAGAACGAGCCGTAGCGGACGTTGATCTCCGGGTCGTAGAGATCCCGCACGACGAACCGGCTGCCGCCCGTGTTGAGCGCGATCCCCTCGGCCGTCGAGGGCAGAAGCTGCATGAGCCCGATCGCGCCCGAGGACGACTCCGCGTCCGGGTTGAACTTGCTCTCCCGGTAGATGACCGCGGCGATGAGCGCCGCGTCGAGGTCGTAGTTCTCCGCGTGGCCGACGATCACGTGCTCGTACGAGAGCGGGTAGCGGAGCTTCGCGTACCACGCCGGCTGCGAGCGCTCGAGCGCGACGGCCGCGGCGGCGAGACCTGCGACCGCGAGCAGAGCTGTGACGGCGTATCTCACGAGCCGGTCAGGGTGCCCATGACGTCGGACACGAAGCGGTCGAGCTCTTCGAGCGAGCCCTCGTTCACGTATGCGAAGTCGGCGCGGGCGGCCTTCTCCGCGTCGGGAAGCAGCCGGCGCTCGCGGTCGGAGACGGGCCGCCCGAGCCGCGCCGCCCGTGCCTCCGGCGAGGCGGTCACGGCGACGACCGCGTCGAAGCGCGTCTCGCCCCCCACCTCGTAGAGGAGCGGCACCTCGGTGACGCAGACGTCCGGCGGGTCGTCGCTCGCCCGCAGGTCCTCGCGCCAGCGCAGGTACGTCGTCACGACGCGCGGGTGGAGCAGCTCCTCGAGCCAGCGGAGCGCGTCCGGGTCGGAGAACACGAGGTCGGCGACGCGCGGGCGGACGATCTCTCCGTCCTCCCCGAGCACCCGCTCGCCCAGCCGCTCGACGATCGCGCCCTTGACCGCCGGATCCTCGCGCAGGAGCCGGTGAACGATCTCGTCGCTCGAGATCACGGCGGCGCCGTGGCGCGCGAACGCGGCGAGCACCTCGCTCTTCCCCGCGCCGATCGACCCGGTGACCGCGAGCGCGACGGGGCGCGGGCCGGCCGCGCGACGCGCGGAGCTCGGCTGCTTCCGGGCGCGGAACACCGCGTGGAGCACCGGCGCAGGCGCCGGGCGCGGCTCCTAGGCCTGCTCGTCCTCGGCGGGCTCGGCCGTCGCCTCGGGCTCGGGCTCCTCGGCCGCGGCTTCCGCCTCGGGCTCTTCGGCCGCCTCGAGCTCCGGCTCGGGCTCCGCCTCGGGCTCTGCCGCGACCTCGGCCTCGACCTCCGCCTCCGGCGCGTCCTCGAGCGCCGCCTCGGCCACAGGCTCGTCCACGGCGGCGTCGCCGTCCGCGAAGACCTCCTCTGAGAGGCCGAGCTCGGACGGCTCGCCCTCGTCGCCCTCGACCCGCTTGAGCGAGAGCGAGAGGCGGCGCCGGTCGGCGTCCATCTCGATGATCTTCGCGCGCACGGCCTCGCCCTGGTTCACGATCTCGCGCGGGTTCTCGACGTGGTGGTTCGCGAGCTCGGAGATGTGCACGAGCCCCTCGACGCCGGGGAGGATCTCGACGAAGGCGCCGAACGTGACCACCTTCGTCACGCGGCCTTCGACGACATCGCCCTCGCCGTGCGTGTCCACGACCTGCTGCCACGGGTCGCTCTGGGTCTGCTTGAGCCCGAGCGAGATCCGCTGGCGGTCGCGATCGATGTCCAGCACCTTGACCTCGACCTCCTGGCCGATGTCGAGCACCTCGGACGGATGGTTGACGTGGCTCCAGGAGAGCTCGGAGATGTGGATGAGGCCGTCGATCCCGTCGAGGTCGACGAAGGCGCCGAAGTCGACGATGTTCGAGATCGTCCCCTTGACGACGTTCCCCGGCGAGAGCCGGTCGAGGATCGCCTGGCGCGCCTCCTTGCGCTCCTCCTCGAGCACCGCGCGGCGCGAGAGGACGACGTTGTTGCGCGAGCGGTTGAGCTCGATCACCTTGCAGCGCAGCGTCTGGCCGAGGAAGTCCTCGAGATCCTGGACGCGCCTGATGTCCACGAGCGAGGCGGGCAGGAAGCCGCGCACGCCGAGGTCGAGGATGAGGCCGCCCTTGACGACCTCGATCACGACGCCCTCGACGGGCTCGCCGCTCTCCGCGGCGCCCTCGATCCGCTTCCAGGCCATCTCGAAGCGGGCGCGCTTCTTCGAGAGGATCAGCCGGCCCTCGGCGTCCTCCTTCGTGAGGACGAGCGCGTCGACGTCGTCCCCGAGCTGCACCTCGTCGGCGGGGTCGACGGAGCGGCGGATGGAGAGCTCGGCGACCGGAATGACGCCCTCCGACTTGTAGCCGATGTCGACGAGCACCTCGTCCTTGTCGACCCGGACGACCTTGCCGCTCACGACCTCGCCCTCGTTGATGACGGGGAACGTCGCGTCGTAGTTCGGGACGAGCTCGCCGTCCGGACCACGCGTCCAGACGTCCGCGTCGTACTCGGTCGGATCTGCTTCCGTCACGGTCCTCTCGGTCATGAGCAAGCGGGCATTATAGCTACGGCCGCCTGGAAATCTCGGGCTGCGGGCGCGGCCGCGCGACGCCCGCGGCAGGGTCGCAGCCGATCCGCTCCCGGGAGGTCGCCCGCGAGCCGGATGCGCATACCGGCATCATTCGGACGATGCCGGGAGCATCCGCCGCCCGGGCGAGGGCCCGGGACGTCCTCATCGTGGCGGGGATCCTCGTCCTCGCCGGAATCGCGGTCGCCGACGCCGTGCGGGGCGGCGACGGCACGGAGGCCGGAGCGGGCGCCGAGACGAGCGCGACCGAAGAGACGGAGACGGGCCGCGACGAGCGCCGCACCGGGGTTCCCGCACCGGGGTCGATCATCCTCCTCGACGACGCGGGCTGCGCGCTTCGGCAGGTTGTCGTCTCGAGCGGCCAGGAGCTGCCGCTACCGCGGATCGAGACCGGCTGCGAGCTCTGGGCCGCCCCGCGCGGGGGGCTCGTCGCGTACGCGCTGGACGGGCCCTGGGACGCAGCCGCCTTCCGTCCGTTCCGGATCGTGGACCTCAGCCATCCCGACGAGCCGCTCGGGACGTACCAGACGTTCAACGGCGTCACCTGGAGCGTCGACGGGCAGCACGCCTCCTGGTGTCACGACCCCGGCCGGGGCTTCGACTTCCCGGTCCGGACGGAAGAGGAACCGCGCGCGCTGCGCGACTGCCCGGTGGGCTACGCGCCGGGCGAGCGGCCCGCCTTCGCGCAGGGCGAGCGGCTCGTGCTCGGCGGGGAGACGATCCTGCGCGCCTCCGAGGAGATCGTCCGCGCCGCGTTCAACCGGGACGGCTCGATCACCCTCTACCTCGCCGACGGCCTGATCGCGCGGTACCGCGACGGCGACGTCGACGGGCGGGTCCGCGCCCCGGAGACGACCGGCCCGCCCGCGCTGTCGGCGGACGGCTGCGAGGTGGCCTTTCCGGTAGCCCCCGCGTCGGTCGTGCTCGGGTCGGTCTGCGGCGGCGTCGAGGGGACGTTCGACGGGACGGCGGCCGCGTGGTCGCCCGACGGCCAGTGGCTCGCGGTCGCGGAGGGCGACGGGATCGTGTTCCACCACCTGACGGGGACGCTCGGGACGACCCGCTGGCCGATCACGGCGCGCGCCCTCACCTGGGTCCGCTGAGCGGGCAGGATGCGAGCATGCGTCGCCTCCTCGGCCCGGCCGTGCTCCTCGCGCTCCTCGTGGCGGGCGCCGCGCACGCGCACACGACGGGGATCCACACCGGCTTCGTCGCCACGGTCTCGGGCGTCGACCCGCCCCTGCCGGGCCTCGTCGTCCGCGTCGTCGGCGGCCACGAGCGGCTCTCCGTGCAGAACTGGACGCAGGCGACGGTCGTCCTCTACCGCGAGGACGGCGGCGTCGCCGCGCGGCTCGGGCCCGGCGAGGGAGCGGCGTGGGCCGACCCGCGGATCGGCTGGGAGGGGCCGCCGCCCGACGGCGAGACACGCCTGCGCGACTGGAGGATCGAAGGCGAGGCCGACGGCGAGCCCATCGCGATCGAGGGCTTCCTCGGCTACCGCCCGGCCGCGGCCGCCGGCGGGGACGACGCCGAGGGGTCCGGCTGGCCGGCCTGGGCGACTGTGGCCGTCGTCGTGGGCGGCGGGATCCTGGCGGCCGTCGCCCTCGCCCTCCCGCTCGTCCGGCGGAAGGGCGAGGGCGTTCGGCCCTGAGCGCTACGGCGCGGTGATCGGGGGGCAGCTCCCGCCGGTGCAGACGATACGGCCCTGGATGGACGGGCTGATCGGCGAGTTCGCCGAAACGTACGCCGCCGCGTCCTCGTCCATGATGTTCCGCGTCGTCGACTTCGAGAAGACGTCCGGGTAGCCGTCTCCGCCGTGCGCGACGAAGTCGTTCGTCGTGAGCGTGTACGACGCCGCGGCGGTCAGGTCGACCGCGGGGCCGGTGCAGCTTCCGTCGGCCGCCTGCCGGACGGCGCTCGTGACGCGGCTCCCGGGAGCCGCCGTGATGTCGTACGTGAAGCAGAGGCCGGACACCTGCGGGAAGCGCCCGTCGGCCGCCGGCATCCGCGACACGCCGTTCTCGAGGAACGCCTTGATCTCGGCGCCGCTCGCCTGGAGCGTCACGGAGACGTTCCCGAACGGCAGGACGCCGAGCACCGAGCCGCGCGTGATCGGGTACGGCGGCGGCGTGATCCCCGTCGGGCAGAACCCGCTCGGGCCCGCCTCGGGGCACGTGAGCGGGGCGCGGAGGCCGCCCGAGTTCGTGATCGCGAAGTCCGTCCCGTACGCCGTCCGGAGGGCGTCCGTGACGACGTTCCCGACGAGCGACTCGCAGAGCCTCGAGTCCCCGCGGCCGCACGAGTCGGAGCGCGGGATCGCCTTGTCGGACGAGCCGATCACCGTCCCGAGGATCGGAGCGAGCTGCGCGTTCAGCTCGGCGATGAACGCCGAGATAGCCGGATCCGGCGTGACCCCCTCGTTCGTCGGCGTGTGGAACGTCACCGACTTCGAGAGCACGGTCCCGACCCGCCGGTCGACCTGGAGCTGGATCTTCGCGAACTGGATCCCCTTGCTCCGGTTCTCGACCGCGAGAATCGAGCCCTGGTGGACGCCGCTGTACTCGAAGTCCGTGTGGTCTCCGACGATCACGTCGATGAGGTTCGGGTCGACGGCGTCCGCAAAGTCGATCAGCTCGCCGAAGGCGTCTCCGGCGGCGTCGTGGCCGCGGATGCCCTTGTGCGTGAGGACGACGACGACGTCCGCACGGTCGTTCTTGATCGCCTCGCGCGCCGTCTCGTTCGCGGCCGCGACGGAGTCCGTGATCTCGAGCGTGCCGAGCGCGCCCGGCGTGACGAGCGTCGGGGCCTCCTCGTTCACGATCCCGATCACGGCGATTCGCACGCGGTCGAGCTCGAAGATCGTGTACGGCTCGACGCCGGTGAGGTTCTCCTCGAGGTTCGCGAGGTTCGCGGCGACGAACGGGTACTCGGCGAGGTCGATCATCCGCTGCAGATGCTCGACGCCGCGGTCGAAGTTGTGGTTGCCGAACGTGTCGGCGTCCAGGCCCATCATGTTCAGCGCCTCGATCGCCGGCTCGTCCTCGAAGAAGCTCGAGATCGGCGGCGTCGCCCCGATCGCGTCTCCCGCCGTGAACAGGAGCGTGTTCGGGTTCTCCGCACGGGCCTCGTCGAAGTACGTCTTCAGAAACGCCGCGCCCCCGACCCCGTTCACCGGCGTGAGCTGGCCGTGCCAGTCGGAGATCGTCAGGAGCTGGATGTTCGCCGTGTGCTTCGCCTTGGGCGGAGGGGTACCGGGCGGCGGGCCGGGCACCCAGCTCGGCGGCGCGGCACCCGCGCCGACGGCGGCGACGATGAACAGGAGCAGGAGCAGGCCGACGCTGGCCGCAGTTCGTCTCATCGAGGTCTCCTCTCGAATTGTCCCGGAGCGTGAATCCTCCCGCACAACGGCCTGTTTTTCAATGCCGGGAACCGCCCCGAGACCCGAGCGCTACGTCTTGGCCTCGTTCCAGTCGGCGCCGACGCCCACGTCGACGGCGAGCGGAGGGTCGAGCGGATACGCGCCGCACATCTCTTCGCGGACGAGCTCCTTCACCGCGGACACCTCGATCTCGGGCACCTCGAGGAGCAGCTCGTCGTGCACCTGGAGCACGAGCCGGGCGCCGCGCCCCTCCTCGCGCAGCCGCCGGTGGATCGCCGCCATCGCCGCCTTGATGATGTCCGCCGCGGTGCCCTGCATGACGAAGTTGACGGCGAGCCGCTCGCCGAACCCGCGCGTCTGGCGGTTCGACGCGCGGAGCTCCGGCGCCGGCCGCCGACGGCCCAGCAGCGTCGTCGAGTAGCCGTCCGCGGTCGCCTGCTCGATCGTCCGCTCGATGAAGTCCTGCACGAGCGGGAAGCGTGCGAGGTAGGCGTCGATGTAGGCCTGCGCCTGCTCGCGCGGGATCTCGAGATTCTCCGAGAGCCCGAAGGCCGAGATCCCGTAGATGATCCCGAAGTTCACCATCTTCGCGACGTTCCGCTCGTCCTTCGTGAGCTCGGCCTGCGGGATGCCGAGCACCTCGGAGGCGGTCGCGGCGTGGATGTCCTCGCCGCGCGCGAACGCCTCGCGGAGCTTCGGCTCGCCCGAGACGTGCGCGAGGATGCGCAGCTCGACCTGGGAGTAGTCGGCCGACACGAGCCTGTGGCCGGCCTCGGCGACGAAGGCGCTCCTGATCTCGCGCCCGAGGCCCGTGCGGATCGGGATCGCCTGGAGGTTCGGGTTCGTCGTCGAGAGGCGACCGGTGGACGCGACCGCCTGGTTGAACGTCGTGTGCAGGCGCCCGTCCTCGCCGATCAGCTCCGGTAGCGGGCCGAGATACGTGTTCAGGAGCTTCGAGAGCTCGCGCCACTCCTCGATCACCCCGACGATCTCGTGCTCGGAGCGGATCGAGCGCAGGACGCGCGTGTCGGTCGAGTACCCGGTCTTCCCCTTGCGCCCAGCGGTCAGCTCGAGCTTCTCGAAGAGGATCCGCGCAACCTGTTGCGTGGATCCGAGCATGAACTCCTCGCCGGCCAGCTCGTGCGCGCGAGCCTCGAGCTCCTCGACCCGGTCGCGGAGCCGCGCGGTGATCTCGCCCATCCGGTACGCGTCGATCTTGACCCCGGCCTCCTCCATCTCGGCGAGGACGCCGGTGAGGGGCAGCTCGACGTCGCGGTAGAGCGGGACGAGACCCCGCTCGGCCAGGCGGTCGCGCAGGAGCGGCGCGACCCGGAGCGTGGCCGCCGCTCGGCGGACGAGCGCGGCGGTCTCCTCGTCCGTCTCCGGCACGGGCCGGAGCTCGACGCCGTACTCGGCCGCGAGGTCGTCCAGGAGGTACGTCGAGCGGCCCGGCTCGATCAGGTACGCCATGAGGAGCGTGTCGTCGGTGGCCGCGAGACGCGCGGCCTTCGCGTCGTGGACGACGAGGTCGCCGGCGGGTGCGGCCGCATGCGGGACGAGCACGACCGAACCGTCCCCGAGCGCGATCGCCGCCCGGTCTTCGCCCACCGCGACCGCGATCTCCGCGGCCGCCGCGGGCGCGGTCAGCTCCTCGCGCCAGGGAACCTCGACGCCCTCGAGCCGCATCGGGGCGGCGGGCAGCGCCTCGTCGATCACGTCGATCCGGTTCAGGAGATTCCGGAACTCGAACCGCCGGAAGATCTCCTTGAGCTGCGAGCGGTCGGGCGGCTCGAGCACGAGCCCGGCCGGATCGAACTCGAGTGGGAGGTCCCGGCGCATCGTGGCGAGCTCCTTCGAGGCGCGCGACTGGTCGGCGTGCTCGCGGATCGCCTTCGAGCGCGCCGGCGAGAGCTCGTCCACGTGCGCGATCACGTCCTCGAGCGACCCGTACTGCGCGAGGAGCTGGCCGGCGGTCTTGTCCCCGATCCCCGGGACGCCCGGGATGTTGTCCGACGTGTCGCCCTTGAGACCGATGAAGTCCGGCACCCGCTCGGGCGGGATCCCGTAGCGCGCCTCGACCCGCTCCGGGGTGTAGACGTGCACGTCCGCGACGCCGCGCGGCGTCATCATGAGCGCGACGTTGTCGGAGACGAGCTGGAAGGCGTCGCGGTCGGTCGAGACGACCGTCGTCTTGATCCCGGCCTCGTCCGCGCGCGTCGCGAGCGTCGCGATCACGTCGTCGGCCTCCCAGCCCTCGAACTCGAGGTTCCGGTAGCCGAACGCCTCGACGATCGGGCGGAAGTGCGGAAACTGCTCCCGCAGGAGGTCCGGCATCGGGCGCCGCTCGATCTTGTACTCGGGCGCGAGCTCCTTGCGGTGCGTCGGGCTCGTGTCCCACGCGACCGCGACGCCCTTCGGCCGGTAGTCGGCGAGGAGCTTGAAGAGCATGTTCGTGAAGCCGAGCAGCGCGTTCGTGTGGAACCCCTCGCTCGTCACGAGCTCCTCGGGCAGCGCGAAGAACGCCCGGTAGGCGAGATTGTTGCCGTCCACGAGGAAGAGCTCGGACCCGCGCGCAGGCGCATCGTCGAGCTGGAGCTCGGCCCCGGTCAGCGTCTTCGGCACGCCTCGAGTCTATGCCGACCAGGCCGAGTCGCCTGGGCCCGGCCGAGGCTAGGCGATGCCCAGATACGCCTTCTTGACCTGCTCGTTCTCGCTGAGCCGGTCGGCGTCGTCCGTGATCGCGATCTGGCCCGTCTCCATCACGTAGCCGCGCTTCGCGACGTCGAGGGCCATGAGCGCGTTCTGCTCGACGAGCAGGATCGGCGTGCCCTGCGAGTTGATCTCGACGATGATCTCGAAGATCTTCTCGACGAAGATCGGCGCGAGGCCCATCGAGGGCTCGTCGAGCATGAGGAGCTTCGGCCGCGCCATGAGCGCCCGGCCGATCGCCACCATCTGCTGCTCGCCGCCCGAGAGCGTCCCGGCCTTCTGCGTCTTGCGCTCGGCGAGGCGCGGGAAGAGGTGGTAGACCCGGTCGAGGTCCTCGCCGAAGTTCTGCCGATCGGTTCGTTGGAACGCCCCCATCTCGAGGTTCTCGAGGACGCTCATGAGGGGGAACAGCCTGCGACCCTCCGGAGACTGCGAGATCCCCATCCCGACGATCTCGTGTGCGGGGCGGTTCGTGATGTCCGTGCCCTGGAAGGTGATCCTGCCCTCGCGCGGTCGGTTCAGCCCGTTGATCGAGCGGAGCGTGGTCGACTTCCCGGCCCCGTTCGCTCCGATCAGCGTGACGATCTCGCCCCGGCGCACCTCGAGGGACACGCCCTTGATCGCGTGGATCGCGCCGTAGTAGGTGTGGATGTCCTCGACCACGAGGATCGGGCCGCCGGCCCCGCCGCCGTTCTCCGCCTGGCGCGCCTCGGCCGGCGCGGCGGTCGTGTCCGTCGTGCTCACGCGCTCGCTCCTTCCGTCGCGGCCTTCCCGAGGTAGGCCTCGATCACCCGCTCGTCCTTCTGGATCTCCTCCGGCCTGCCCTCGGCGATCTTCTCGCCGTAGTCGAGCACGGTGACGCGGTCCGACACGCCCATGACGACCTTCATGTCGTGCTCGATGAGGAGGACGGTCAGCCCGCGTTCCTCGCGGAGACGCCCCACGAAGGCCGTGAAGTCCGCCGTCTCCTGCGGGTTCATGCCGGCGGTCGGCTCGTCGAGGAGGAGGAGCTTCGGCTCCGTCGCGAGCGCCCTGGCGACCTCGAGCCGACGCTGGTCGCCGTACGAGAGGTTGCTCGAGAGCTCGTTGTCGCGCCCGCGCAGGCCGCTGAAGCGCAGGAGCTCCCGCGCCCGTTCGTATGCGTCGCGCTCCTCGCGCCGGATCTTCGGCGTGCGCAGCACCGACTGGACGATCCCGCCCTTCAGGCGCGAGTGCATGCCGACGAGCACGTTCTCGATCGTGGACATCTGCTGGAAGAGCCGGATGTTCTGGAAGGTCCGCCCCACCCCGCGCTCCGTGATCGCGTGCGGCGGCTTGTTCGTCACGCGCTCGCCGGCGAACTCGATCTCGCCCGCGGTCACCTTGTAGACGCCGGTGAGCATGTTGAAGAACGTCGTCTTGCCGGCGCCGTTCGGCCCGATCAGGCTCACGATTCCCTTCTCCGGGACGGTGAAGTCGACGTCGTTCACGGCGACGAGGCCACCGAACTCCTTCCGGACCGCGGTCGCGACGAGCAGGTCCGCCATCAGACGCTCCTCTCCCCCATCGGCTCGTCGTGGACGCCTTCCTCCATCTCGAGCTTGCGCCTCCGCTCGGGGATGAGGCCCGTTGGTCTGAAGAGCATCATCAAGACGATGATCACCCCGTAGATGCCGAACTGGTACTTCGGCACCTCGAGCCGCTGGTCGAAGACCGGCTCGACGAACGAGTTGTTCAGGTTGTTCCCGATCACCGCGAGGCCCTCGATGTTGAGCCAGCCGAGGATGACTCCGGCGATGATCACGCCCCAGATCGAGCCCATCCCGCCGAGGATGACCATGCAGAGCAGGAAGATGGAGATGTTGAAGTAGAAGTCGCTCGGGAACGCGCCCGACTTGAAGCTCGCGTAGTACGCGCCCGCGATCCCGCCGAAGAACGCGCCGATCGCGTACGACCAGGTCTTCGTGCGCATGAGCGGGATGCCCATCGCGGCGGCCGCGGTCTCGTCCTCGCGGATCGCGATCCACGCGCGGCCGAGGCGCGAGTCCCGCAGGCGCCAGCAGCAGAACACGGTGAATAGGAGCAGGCCGAGCGCCGCCCAGTAGTAGAGCTGCTCCGCGTCGAACGACTGCTGGAAGTTCACCGGGAGCAGCCCGGCGGACACGTCGTTCAGGCCGTCGCCGAAGCCAGGCGCGTCGATCGGCGTGATCCCGAACGAGCCGGCCGTGAGGTCGAAGCCCCCGAAGCTGTCCCCGTTGCGCACGAACTGCGGGACGATCTCGCCGAAGCCGAGCGTGACGATCGCGAGGTAGTCGCCGCGCAGGCGCAAGGTCGGCAGGCCGATCACGATCCCGACCACGGCCGTGAAGATGCCGGCGAGGACGAGGACGAGCCAGAGGTTGATGTGAATGCCGGGGAGCTCCGGGTTGAGCCCGGGGGTGAGGAAGTGGAACGTCACCTGCTCGAAATGCTGCGAGGCGAGCCAGCCGGCCATGTACGCGCCCGCCGCGTAGAAGGCGACGTAGCCGAGGTCGAGCAGTCCCGCGTAGCCGACGACGACGTTCAGGCCGATCGCCATCATCGTGAAGACGATGATGATCACCGCCGAGCCCGGCGTCGGGAAGTACTCGCCGATCGCGGGCAGACCGCGGACCCAGGTGTTCACCGACTCGAGCGGATAGATGATCGCGATCGTGAGCAGGATCACGAGCGGCGCGAGCGACCGTGCGAGGTCGGCACCCCCACGGCCGGCGCCACGCTGCGTCCGCTGGGCCAGCACGCTGCTGAGCCGGGTCTGGTCGTCCTGCTTCTCGGGCGTCTGCGACTCGGTCATCACTCTCCCTCCGGCGTCTGCTCGCCCAGGAGGCCGGACGGCCGGAAGACGAGGATCGCGATGAGGATCCCGAACACGATCGACCGCGTCCAGTCGCCGCCGGGCGTCGCCCACACGAGGCCTTCGTTGAACTCCTGGATGAGCCCGATGAGGATCCCACCGAGCACGGCGCCGGTGAGGTTTCCGATCCCCCCGAGCACGGCCGCCGTGAAGGCGATCAGCCCGAGCTCGAACCCGGTGTCGTAGCGCATCGTCGTGAAGTAGAGGAGAAACAGGAGCCCGGCCGCGCCGGCGAGCGCGCCGGCGAGCGCGAACGTGAACGAGATCGTCCTGTTCACGTTGATCCCCATCATCGCCGAGGCGTCGCGGTCCTGCGAGGTCGCCCGCATCGCCTTGCCGTGCCGCGTCGAGCGCACCATCCACGAGAGCGCGAGCAGCACGGGAACCGTGAGCAGGAGGACGAAGAGCTTGTTCCACTGGAGCGCCACCTCGCCGATCTGGAACACGTTCGAGTTCGGGATCAGGCGCGGGATCGACTGGTAGTTCACGTCGAAGAGGATCAGGGAGATGTTCTGGACGATGAACGACATGCCGATCGCGGTGATGAGCGCAGCCAGCCGCGGCGCGTGTCTCAGGCGCCGGTAGCCGACGAACTCGATCGTGACGTTCAGGCTCGACGCGAGCGCCATCGCGGCGATGAGCGTGACCGGGATGGCCAGGAGGATGAGCCCGGCGTCCGAGTCGCCGGTCACGTCGAAGACGTTGAGCAGGATCCAGCTCGCGACGAGGCCGCTCAGGGCGAAGACGTCGCCGTGCGCGAAGTTGATGAGCTGGAGGATCCCGTAGACGAGCGTGTACCCGAGCGCGATCAGCGCGTAGACCGCCCCGCGCGTCAGGCCCACGAAGAAGACGTTGATGAACTCCTGCGGGTCCTTGATGAAGTTGACCCCGAGCCAGACGATCAGAAGGATCAGGAAGACGAGGCCGAGGAGCCCGACCATGCTCGGCCGACCGCTCGGGATCACCCGGGAGAGCGGCGAGGGGGGCTCTGGGAGGGGTTGTGCGGTGATGGCTCGGTCCTCCAGGGGTCGACGTTGTCACGAGCTCGTGGGGGAGGGCACGAGGCCCTCCCCCACGAGATGAAGCGTCCCTCTCTTCTCGCTAGCCACCCATCGCAGCGTTGACGAGCTCCTCTTCGGGCGTGATGACCTCTTCGGTGGTGAACGACTCGCCCGCGACGTAGATGGTGATCGGACCGGAGGTGGGATCGCCCTCCTCGGTGATGCCGAAGCTCCCGAGGATGCCGTCCGTGACCTCCGTCTGCAGGAGCGCCTCGACGATGGCGGCGCGGTCCTTCTCACCCGCGGCCGCGATCGCGTCGAGGGCGACCTGCATGGACTGCGCACCGTACGCGGAGTACGGCTCGACGGGCTCGCCCCCGAGCGTCTCCCCGAACGCGTCGATGAAGTCCGCGCCTGCGCCGGTCAGCTGCTCAGGCGGGACGCCCGCGACGGAGGAGAACATGCCGTTCGTGTTCTCCTGGCCCGCCTCGTCGATCGTCGCCTGCGCGGTGAAGCCGTCCGGAGCGAGGAGCATGACGTCCCCGTCGTTCGGGCCGAGGACGGCGACCTTGTCCTTGATGACCTGGGCGCCGTTCTCGTCGATCAGGCCGCCGAGGAAGAGCGCGTCCGCGCCCGAGCTCGCGACCTGCCGCATGAGGCCCTCGTAGCCCGCGGCCTTCGGATCCCAGGCCTCGAAGCCGGCGATCTCGATGCCGAGCGACTCCGCAGCGCTGCGGGTGTTCTCCGCGACGCCGAGGCCGTACGACTCCTTGTCGTTCAGGATGAAGACGCTCTCGACGCCCCGATCGGACATGAACTGGGCGAGAGCCGCACCCTGGTAGCCGTCGTGCGCGACCATGCGGATGTAGTTGCGCGTGCCGGACGGGTAGTACTTGTCCGGCTCGGTGCCGTCACACGCGGGGCCCGCCGTCGTGAGGCAGACGTACGTGTTGGCGGGCGAGACCATCGCCACGCCGCCGCCCGGCGCCTCGTTCAGCAGCGGGACGATGATCTGGGCGCAGCCGGAGTTGAACGTACCGACGACGGCGACGACGTCCTCGTTGGACGCGTACGCCTTGCCGTTCTGGCTGCACTTACCGCTGTCCCACTTCCCCGCCTGCGGGGTTGCGTCGTCACACGACTGATACCCGACCCTCAGATCGCCGGCCATCCAGCCCGCATCAGAGAGGACCTGGCGCATCGCGTCGGTCATCTGGATCGTCTGGTTCCGCGACGAGCCCTGGAGCGGGAGGTCCGACGCGATGATCACGTCGGGCTCACCCTCGCCCTCGTACTCGACCGGGCTGCACAGGGACGACGGCAGAGCTGTCACGCCTCCGCCCTGCGCCTCGCCTCCCCCGTTCCCTCCGTCGTCGCCGTCGTCGTCGCCGCCGCATCCTGCGGCTGCGAGCGCGAGGGCGCCGACCAAGAGCGCGAGAAGCGCCAAGAACAACGACTTCTTCCTCACCTGCCTCCTCCTAGCTCGGTTGGCTACTGCGCTCAGCGAGCGCCGAACAACGATGTGCAGCGGTCAGTCACGCTTCTCCCTCGGACCGCAGCCGGCCGCTTTTTGGTGCGGGCGCGATTATGGCGCCGCGACACGCGCCATTCAAGCCCTGGCCGGATACTCTCTCTCCCGAGGGTGATGCGCTCGGCCGAAGTGGCGGAACTGGTAGACGCGCTGGACTCAAAATCCAGTGGGGCTACGCCCCGTGCGGGTTCGACTCCCGCCTTCGGCATCCGACTCCCTCCTGCTCCATCCTGTCCCGTGACGGAGAAGACGAGCAGGGCGCGGCGAAGTTAGGCGAACTTGACAGAGACGGTCGGGATACTGACAGGAGGCGGGGACTGCCCCGGACTGAACGCGGTGATCCGCGCGGTCACGCGCCGCTCGCTCGACCGCGGCTGCCGAGTCGTCGGCGTCCGGGAGGGCTGGCGCGGACTCCTCGAGTCGCGCACCGAAGAGCTCGGGCAGCGCGAGATCTCGGGAATCCTCCCCCGCGGCGGGACGATCGTCGGAACCTCGCGGACGAACCCGTACAAGACGGACGGGGGCGTCGAGCGGGTGCTCGAGAACGCGAAGGCGATCGGGCTCGACGCGCTCGTGGCGATCGGGGGCGAGGACACGCTGGGCGTCGCCGCGCGCCTGCACGCCGAGCATGGCTTCCCGGTCGTGGGCGTGCCGAAGACAATCGACAACGACCTCTCGGGGACGGACTACACGTTCGGTTTCGACACCGCCGTCTTCGTCGCGACGGAGGCGATCGACCGCCTGCACACCACGGCCGAGTCGCACAACCGGGTCATGGTCGTCGAAGTGATGGGACGTCACACCGGCTGGATCGCGGTGATGAGCGGGATCGCCGGCGGGGCCGACGTGATCCTCATCCCGGAGCAGCCGATGACCGTCGAGGAGTCCTGCGAGGAGCTGCGGCGCCGGCACGGGCGCGGCAAGGACTTCTCGATCGTCGTCGTGAGCGAAGGCTACGAGCTCACCTACGCGTCGGGCGAGCGGAAGCAGGTGGCCGGGGAGCCGGCCGCGACCGACCAGTTCGGCCACGTGCGCCTGGGCGGCGTCGGCGACGAGCTCGCCCGCGAGATCGAGGAGCGCACGGGCTACGAGACGCGCGTCACCGTCCTCGGCCACGTCCAGCGCGGCGGCACGCCGACCCCGCGCGACCGGGTGCTCGCCACGCGCTTCGGCCTCAAGGCGGCCGACCTCGTGGAGGAGCGCGCGTTCGGCCAGATGGCCGCGCTGCAGGGCGACACCGTTGTGGCCGTCCCGCTCGAAGAGGCCGTGCGCGAGCTCAAGCGCGTCCCGCCCGAGTGGTACGACGTGGCGAAGGCGTTCTTCGGCTAGCCCCCGCCCCGGCCGGCCTACTGGAAGAGGAAGAGGAGCGCGTCGGTCGGCGCATAGTCGTCCGTCAGGAGCGGCACGTCGTCGGTGGGGATCGGCTGGTCGCGGCGATCCTCGATCGCGGCCTCGAGATCGGGGACTGAGGGCGTCTCGCGGCGCAGCTCCTCCCACCGGTCGGCGAGGACGGAGCGGCTCGCAGGAGCCGAGTCGCCGGCCACGACGATCAGGTTGCGATAGGAGTCGAGGCCGCCCTGGCCCTCCTCGAGCACGGGGTGCACGAGCACGGAAGGGAACACTGAGCGGTACGTCTTGTAGACCGAGCGGAAGAGCCGCGAGCCGTCGCCCTCGAGCGCGCCGATCACGTTCGTCACGATCACGCCGCCCGGGTTCAGCCGCTCGCGCGCGAGCTCGAGGAACTCCCGCGTGACGAGGTGGAACGGGATCGCGTCGGCGAAGAAGGCGTCGATCGCGATCACGTCCCAGCGCCGGTCGTTCCCGGCAAGGAGCTGTCGTCCGTCGCCGGTCTCCACGGTCAGGCGTGGGTCCTGCGGCAGCTCGAACCAGCGGTAGGCGACGTCCACGACGACCGGGTCGATCTCGACCGCGTGCAGGTCGAGGTCCGGAAAGTCCGCGAGCATCCGCTTCGGCGAGGAGCCGGCCCCGAGGCCGACGAAGAGGACGCTCTCCGCGCTCGGGTTGTACGCAAGCCCGAGGTGGAAGTAGTCCGTGTAGCGGAAGCGCGTCCGGAGCGGATCGTCGACGTACATCGCGCTCTGGAGCGAGGCGTCGAAGCGCAGGTAGCGCGTGTCGGCGTCCTCGACGACCGCGAGCCGGTGGTAGGCGGTGTCCTCCGAGAAGCGGACGGTGAGGCTCTCGTCCTCGATCTCGACCTGGGCGTCGTGCGCGTCGAGGTAGCCGTAGCCGCGCAGCCGGTAGAAGGGCGACCAGTTCTGTGTCGCCGCGCCGGTGACCGTCGCGCCCGCCCCACCGTCCTCGTCGAGCGCGAGGTAGCCGGCGGCGCCCGTCGCGGCGAGGGCGACGACGACGGCGGCGACCCGCCGGTCGAGGAGCGCCACGATCCCCGCGGCGACGAAGAGCGTCGCGGCCGCGAGCTCGAAGAGCTGCTCGACCCCGAGCTCCGGGATGAGGAAGAACGCGGTGGCGAGCGTGCCCGCGATCGAGCCCGCGGTGGAGATGGAGAAGAGTCGCCCGGCCGTCCGCCCCGCGCGCGCGAGCGAACGCATGCGGAGCCGCACGGCGGCCGGCGTCACGCCGGCGATCACGACGCTCAGCGGGCCGAACAGGATCACCGCGGCGAGGAGCGGGTTGAGCCGCGGGCCCGGGTTCCAGGCGACGATCCACTCGAGCACGCGGTCGTCCACGAGGGGGACGGCGAGCACGCCCACACCGCCGAGCGCGATCGCGGCGAAGAGGAGGCGGGCCGGGTCGACCCGGTCGGCGAGTGCCCCGCCGAGCCAATAGCCGATCGAGAGGCCGGTGAGGACGACGCCGATCAGCGCGCCCCAGACGTAGAGCGAGTTGCCGAAGTACGGCGCGAGCACGCGGCTCGCGGCGATCTCCACGCCGAGCAGGACGCCGCCCGCGAGGAACACCGCGGCCCCGATCGCGAGCGCCTCGACGCGCTCGCGGCGTGGCTCCGCTACCGGCTCCGCGACCGGCGCGGGCCGCTCCTCCACTTCCAGCGTCTGCGACATGGGGCTCCTCGGCTGGCTGACGAGCCGTCGCCGGGGAAGTTAGCCCTCGCCGGCGATCGCCCGGACGGCGCCCGCGAACGCGTCGCCGCTCTCGCCCGCCCGGACGAGGATCGCGTCGACGCCCGCCCGCTCGAGCGCGACGGCCTGCTCGCGCGCGACGACGGGTGCCTCCGAGATGACGAGCTTCCCGGCGGGGACGTCGGGGAGCAGGTCGAGCGTCCGCTCGAGGTCGTCCTCGTCGCGGTCGCGGTCGCGCTCGGAGAGGAGGAAGATCTCCGGGTCGAGGAGCTCGAGGGCCTGCTCGAGCTCCTCGTCGTCGCGGACGTCCACGACGCAGGCGACGCCGCTCTCGAGGATGAGACCGTAGAGCGACTCGAGCTCCTCGTAGCCCGCCCAGTGCTCGAAGACGAGCACGCAGGCGTCCGCCTCGGGCGGCGCGAACCGCTCCGCGTCGAGCTCGGGCCGGGTGACGAGCACGGCGAGGCTCGTGCGCGCGCGAACGGCCGCGACGTCGGCGTCGCGGGAAACGGCGACCGCCTCCGCGCCGGACCGCTCGGCGAGCGCCGCGAGCTCCCCGACGTCGCCGTCGAGGAGCGGGACGATCGAGATCCCGTCGCCCTCCGAGATGGCCTGGCTGAAGCGGCTCATACGCCGATCGGGTGCCAGACCGTCTTCAGCTCGAGGAAGGCGGCGATCTCGTAGAGGCTCTCCGCGTCGGCGCGGCCGTGCACGACGCGCTTGACGTTCTCCGCCGCGAGGCGCTCGAGCTCGCCCGCGTCGCCGTCCGCGCCGGCGAGGTCGATCGCGTTCACGTCCATGTGCCCGGCGAGCACCGGCGCGAGCTCGGCGCGTCGGCCGGTCAGAAGGTTGACGACGCCGCCCGGCACGTCGGAGGTGGCGAGCACCTCGGCGAGCTCGATCGCCGCGAGCGGCCGGGGCTCGGACGCGACGACGACCGCGGCGTTCCCGCCGACGAGCACCGGCGCGACCCGCGTGAGCAGGCCGAGAAGCGGCGGCTCGTCGGGCGCGAGGACGGCGACGACGCCGGTCGGCTCCGGGATCGTGAAGTCGAAGTACGGGCCGGCGACGGGGTTCGTCGAGCCGAGCACCTGCGCGAGCTTGTCCGCCCAGCCCGCGTACCAGACGACGCGGTCGATCGCCTGCTCGACCTCGTCCTGCCCCTCACAGACGACGGCGAGGTCGGCGGCACGCGCCTCCATCATCTCCGCGACGCGGTAGAGCACCTGGCCCCTGTTGTAGGCGGTCTGGGCCGCCCAGCCCGGCTGGGCCTTCCGCGCGGCCCGCACGGCATCGCGGACGTCCTTGCGCGAGGCGAGCGCGACGTTCGCGCCATCGGCCTCGTACGTGCGCCCCGACTCGGAGCGCGGGAACTTCCCCCCGACGTAGAGCTTGTACGTCTTCCGGACGGGGAGACGCTCAGCCACCCTTGACCTCCGACGCGTCGAACTGCATGTACGGCTCGAGCCCGTGCAGGCCGCCCTCGCGGCCGAAGCCGGACTCCTTGTAGCCGCCGAACGGCGAGGTCGGGTCGAAGCGGTTGTACGTGTTCGCCCACACCACTCCGGCCCGCAGCTTCTGCGCCATCCAGAGGATCCGCGAGCCCTTCTCCGTCCAGACGCCGGCCGAGAGCCCGTACGGCGTGTTGTTCGCCTTCTCGACCGCCTCGTCCGGCGTGCGGAAGGTGAGGACGCTGAGGACCGGCCCGAAGATCTCCTCCTGTGCGATCCGGTAGCTCTGGGCGACGTTCGTGAAGACGGTCGGCGCGAACCAGTAGCCCTTCTCCGGCAGCCGGCAGGGCGGCTGGTAGATCTCCGCGCCCTCCTCCTTGCCCGCCTCGACGAGCTCCTGGATCTTCTCCAGCTGCATCTTCGAGTTGATCGCGCCGACGTCCGTGTTCTTGTCCAGCGGATCGCCGACGCGCAGGGTGCCGAGCCGCCGCTTGAGCTTCGCGATCACGGGCTCGTAGATCGACTCCTGCACGAAGAGCCGCGAGCCCGCGCAGCACACGTGCCCCTGGTTGAAGTAGATGCCGTTCACGATCCCCTCGACCGCCTGGTCGAGCGCCGCGTCGTCGAAGATGATGTTCGCCGCCTTGCCGCCCAGCTCGAGCGTGAGCTTCTTGCCGGAGCCCGCGAGCTCGCGCTGGATCGCCTTGCCGACCTCCGTCGAGCCGGTGAACGCGATCTTGTCCACGCCTTCGTGCTTCACGAGCTCCGCGCCCGCGCGCCCGTCGCCGGTGACGATGTTCACGACGCCCGGCGGGAGCTCCGCCTGGCGCAGGACGTCGCAGAAGAGGAGCGCGGTCAGCGGCGTCGTCTCGGCGGGCTTGAGGACGACCGTGTTCCCCGCCGCGAGCGCGGGCGCGATCTTCCACGCGAGCATGAGGAGCGGGAAGTTCCACGGGATGATCTGGCCCGCCACGCCGATCGGGCGCGGGCTGCGGTTCGGGAACGCGTACTCGAGCTTGTCCGCCCAGCCGGCGTAGTAGAAGAAGTGCGCGGCCGCGAGCGGGACGTCGACGTCGCGCGACTCCTTGATCGGCTTGCCGCCGTCGAGCGACTCGAGCACGGCGAGCTCGCGGCTCCGCTCCTGCAGGATGCGCGCGATGCGGAAGAGGTACTTCGCCCGCTCGGACGGCCGGAGGCCGCTCCACCCGTTCTCGTACGCGTCGCGGGCGGCCGTGACCGCGAGGTCGACGTCCTCCGCGCCGCCGTAGGCCACCTCGGCGAGCGGCTCCTCGGTCGCCGGGCTGATCGACGGCTGGTACTCGCCCGACTTCGGCTCGAGCCACTCGCCGCCGACGAAGAGCCCGTACCGGCTCTCGAGGCGGACGATGTCGCGCGCCTCCGGCGCCGGCGCGTAGTCGAACGATGAAGGGACCGGCGAGCGGTCCTGGCGTCGCTGGAGGTCGGTCACAGGCTGCCGCCATGGTAGCGCCCGGGCCTCCGGCGCCCGCGTCGCCCGCCGCCAAGTAACACGGTGTTACTCGCGAAGGGGTCCCGCGCGGCCGGTGGGAGGCGGGCGAAGGCTCTCCGCAGGCCGAGATTGAGATCTCGAGCTAGTGACACAGTGTCGCTAGCGCGCGAGAACCCGGGGTCAGGTCTTGCGCCGTCCGCAGAATGCTGGACTGCAAGACCTGGCCCCCGGGGTTCGCGGGCGCGATCAGCCCTCGTGCGTCCGCTTCAAGCGCTCGAGGAGTCCGCGCCAGTCGGCCTTCGCGCGCTCTGCGGACTCCGCGTCGGCGAGCCGGTCGACCTGGACGTGCACCGTGCCCTTCGCCGCGCCCTTCTCCTCGAACGAGGCGACGACACGCGTCCCGTCGGAGGGGCGGTCGAAGCGCGCGACGAGCCGAGCTCGAGAAGCGCGGGGCACGAGGCCCGGGACGAGCTCGTTCCGCTCCCGCTCGTCCGCGAACGACGCGTACAGCCGCTCGGCCGACGCCGCGACCGTCCTCGACACCGACACGGAGAAGCCGTCCGGCCGCTCGTGCTTCGCGCGCAGGCCGCGAGCCCGCTCGTAGCCGACGGTCACCGTCTGCGACCACCAGCCGGGAACGCCGTGCTCCGACCGCAGCTGCCGGGCGATCTCGCTGTGCTTGCGCTCGGCCGCGCCCCAGGCGTCGAGGAGCGTGAACCACTCGTTCCACCCGCGCCCCGTCGCTGCGACGAGGGCGTCATCGGATGCGAGGCCGCTCAGGTCGGGCTCCGGCTCGCGGACGACGTGCGCCCGGGCGGTCGTGTAGCGCTCGCCGGTCCTCTCCATCCGGGCGCGAACGCGCCGCTTGAGGGTCTTCTTCTCTGTCATCGCTCGCTTCCTTCCGGCCGTCGGTCACGGGACTCACGCTCCCGGGCCACGGCCCGGAATGGATGCGAAGCGCTCCGAGGAAACGATTCCCCTTTGCCTCCCGGGGCCGGCGGCGTGAGCACCGGAGCGGAGGTTCGGCGTGAAGCCCGCCGCCTCCGACGATAGCACTCCCTCGGATGAGCGACCACGGCCGACAACGGTCGGCCGATACCGTCGGCATGCCGCCGGGTTCGCCGCACCGGACCACGCTCTGCCTCGGGTGCGGGAGCGAGAGCTCGCTCACCGGCGTCTGCGGTGCATGCGCGGGCACAAAGCTCGCGACGTTCGCGGACGGCGCGGTCGTCGGGCTCCCGGCAGGGCACCGGCCGTGCGACCGCTGCGACGCGGTCGACCGGCCGCTCCTCTTCCGCGGGTCGATCCGCCTGTACTCGGTCATCCTGATCGCGCGCGAAGCACGCGTCGCCGGCTACGTCTGCGACGAGTGCGCGCGGAAGCAGACGGCGGGGAGCCTCGCGTTCACCGGGCTGCTGGGCTGGTGGGGCTTCATCTCCGCCTTCGTGTGGGCGCCGCGGGCGACGTACCACAACTGGCGCGCCGTCTGGAAGCACCCGCGCAAGCCGCTCGCCTGGGGGGCGATCGAGGCGGACGCGTTCGCGGACGCCGTGCGCCCCAGGCGCGACGGCGGCTGGTCCACGTTCGACGCCTACGCGGAGCCGGCCGGATGACGCGCGTCCTGCTCCTGGTTTCGCTCCTCGCGAGCCTCGCGGTTCCCGTCGGCCTCCTCGCGCTCCTCGCCGCCGACGACGGCGGAACGACCTCGAGCTCGACCCCGAGCGCCGAGCTCCAGAAGGACGAGATCGTCGACCTCCACAACGAGCTCGTCCGGATCGAGCAGCTCGCCACGCCCGGGTCAAAGGGCCATGCGCGCGAGGCCCGCCGGATCGCACGGGAAGCCGCCGCCTGGGCGCAGCTGCACGGCGCCGAGCCGGAGAGCGAGTGGTACGAGTTCGCCAACGCGACAAGCGATCTCGCGCAGCTCGTCGCGCAGGGGATCAACGGCGCGCCGTCGTTTTCCGAAGCCGCGTACCGGCAGGCGCTCGCGCGCCTCGAGATCGCCGCCGCCGCGCTGCCGCCCGAGCGTCAGCCGGAATAGCGGTCAGTCGAGCGTGAAGTAATCGGGGCTCTGGTAGTGCCCGGTCTTCTGCTTGCGGATCTGCAGCAGGAGGTCGTTCAGGAGCGAGGACGCGCCGAAGCGGAAGAGGTCTGGCGTCAGCCACTCGGGACCGAGGGTCTCGTTCACGGCCACGAGGTGCTGGACCGCCTGCTTCGCCTCGCGGATCCCGCCGGCCGGCTTCACGCCGATCTTCTTGCCGGTCTCCTCGTAGACGTCGCGCACGGCCTCGAGCATGACGAGCGTGACCGGAAGCGTCGCGGCAGGGCTGATCTTGCCGGTCGAGGTCTTCACGAAGTCGGCGCCGCCGGCGATCGCGAGGAGGCTGGCGCGGCGGACGTTGTCGTACGTGCCGAGCTCGCCGGTCTCGAGGATCACCTTCAGGTGCGCGTCGCCGACCGCCTCCTTCACCTGGCGCACCTCCTCGTAGACCTTCGCGTACGCCCCGGAGAGCATCGCGCCGCGGTCGATCACCATGTCGATCTCGTCGGCGCCCGCCTCGGCGGCCCGGCGGGCCTCCTCGACCTTCAGGTCGAGCGGTGCGCGCCCGGACGGGAACGCGGTCGCGACAGCGGCGATCTTCACCGGCGTTCCCTCGAGCCGCTCGCGCGCGACGGGAATCAGGTCGGGATAGATGCAGAGCGCCGCCACCGCCGGGATCGTCGGGTCGGACGGATCCGGGTGCGCGGCCTTCGAGGCGAGCGCGGCGACCTTCCCGCGCGTGTCGGCGCCCTCGAGCGTCGTCAGATCCGTCATCCGGACGGCGAGCTCGAGCGCGAAGAGCTTCGAGTCCTTCTTGATCGAGCGCCGCGCGAGCGAGGCCGAACGCTCCTCGACGCCGACCTGGTCGACGGAGCCGACGCGAGGCAGGCGCGGCTCGAGCGGAAGCTCGAACCCTCCGGGAAGTGCAGGCGCTTTCGCCATCGCGCCTCAGTGTAGATCCGGCGCGCAGGTACCGGAGCGCCCGGCCCGCCGCGCGCTACGCGAGCGCGACGACGGGCACGAGGGCGAGGAACGCGAGCACGAGCACCGCGAGCGCGGCGTACACCGCGGAGTAGGCGCGGAAGCGGAGCGGCGTCTCTTCGCGGGCGCTCTCGTTCTTCATACGGGCGTCGAGGGCGTAAGTGGTCATCTCATCGTCCTTTCGGTAGAACGTCTCACCGCAGGATCGCCGGACCGCGCCGGGAGCGGAATGGTGCCTCCCCGCCGAAGCAGGTACGGGGAGCCGAACCTCAGGCGACGGCGGCGAGCTCGTCGAGGAGCGGCTCGGTGTCGAGCGGGTCGTAGCCGATCCGCTGCGCCACCTCCTCGCTCGACGGCCGTGTGCCCTCGCGGAAGAGCTCCCGCAGGAACGCGCCGGTCTCGGGCCGCTCCCACCAGTCCTCGCCGACCGTCGTTCGCAGGTGCCGGCGGAGCTGGGCGGAGCGGATCCAGGCACGCAGGTAGTCGGCCGAGTAGAAGCCGTCGTCCAGATCTGCGAGGTAGTTGTCCGTCCGGTAGCGGAACCCGATCGCGGCGCGCAGGCGCTCGGCGTAGACAGCTGAGAACCGCGTGGCGTGCTCGAAGTCGCCGAAGAGCTCGAGCTCGTACCCGAGCTTCGCGGCGTACCGCCGGAAGAGGAGCGCCTCGAGGAAGCGCGTGCCCTCGGCTCGGTCGGCCGCGTCGTCCGTGTCGAGGTCGAAGTGCGCGGCATGCCAGCCCGGCTCGCGGCTGATCGACTCGACGAGGAACGAGTAGAGCTCGGTGAGCGCGTGGTCGCGGGAGAGGCGGCGGAAGGTGTACGGAAGCGACGGGTCGCAGCCCGCGTAGTGCAGCGCATGCCCGGCCTCGTGAAGGAGCGCCTGGTAGTCGTGCAGGCCGCCCTGGGCGCGCGTGATCAGGTGCACGACCTCGGGCGGGTCGGCGGCGATCACGCAGGCACGCGGGCTCTTCTGCGGGCGGTCGTCGAGGTCGAGCCGGATCCGCGACTCCGCCGCGAGGTCGAACCCCAGGCGGGAGAGCGTCTCCAGGCAGACCGGCACCGCCTTCTCCTTCGTGTACGTGCCCGCGAGCGGCGACATGCGGCGCAGGTATGCGACGTGCGCGGAGCTCGGCTCGTCGTCGCGCTCGTCGCCGAGGAGGCGGTCGGCCCAGCGCTCGCGGAGCGGCCCCCACGCGGGCGCCTGGCGCTCGGCGGTGCGCTCGAGCGCGGCTGCGAGCGCGTGCAGGTCGATGCCCTTGAGCTCGGCGCTCCGGCGGATCGGATCCGGCTCGCCGGTCAGCTCGGCCTCGAGCTCCTCCCCGCGGCGCATGAGGTCGAGCCGCTCGTCGTTGAACGTCGCGGAGAGGTCGCCCGAGATGCGTCCGAGCTCCTCCCGGTCGGCGTACTCGTCGAGGAGTGCCACCTGCGCCTGGGCGGTGCGGAGGGGCATCTCCTCGCCCTTGAACTCGAGCCGGGCGGCGAGAACCTTGTTCTGGAGCGCGTCGTAGGCCTCCGCGAGCTCGAGCGCGAGCAGGCCGCCCGCCGCCGCCTCGCGCAGGCGAACGAGCCGCTCGCGAGCAGCGTCCGGCGCCGTGTCGGCCGCCTCCGCGAGGGCCGCATGCTGCTCGCGGGTGAAGAGGTCGGCGTACCGCGCGACGATCGCCGCGTGATCGCTGGTCTCCTTCTCCCCCACGCGCACCGCGCGGGCCTCCTCGGAGGACTCCACGAGGTAGTCCCTGAGCCGCTCCTCGAACCGGTCCGGCGTCACCGCTTGCATCCCACCCTCCATTCAGATCCCCATGCGGGTCAGCATCGCCTCGTCGCGCCTCCATCTAGGGCGTACCTTCACGGTCAACTCGAGGAACACCCCCCGCCCGAGCAGCCGTTCGATCTCCGGCCGGGCCCGCGAGCCGATCTCTCGGATCATACGGCCGCCCTTCCCGACGAGAATCCCCTTCTGGGAGTCTGTCTCCACGAAGAGCGTGACGGCGACCCGGCGCTCCTCGAGCTCCTCCGTCTGCGCCGTGACGGCATGCGGAACCTCCTCGCGCGTGAGCGCGAGCGCTGCCTCACGGACGAGCTCCGCCACACGGGCCTCGAGCGGGAGGTCGGTCACGTCCCCGTCGGGGAAGTACGCGGGGCCCTCCGGGAGCAGCCCGACGAGCTCGGCACGGAGGGCGTCCACTCCGTCGTCCGTGAGGCCGCTGACCGGGTGGAGCGCGTGGAAGTCGCCGAGCCGGGCGACCTCCGCGATGCGGGCCGCGATCCGGTCCGGCTTCAGGCGGTCGACCTTGTTCAGCGCGATCACGACCGGAGCCTCGCCGCCGAACACGCGCTCGGCGATGAAGCGGTCGCCGCCGCCGAGCGGCTCGTCCGCGGCGAGGACGAACAGGATCCCGTCCACGTCCTCGAGGGAGTCGTCCACCGTCTTCTGCATCCGCTCGGTGAGCGGGTCGCGCGGGCGCTGGAAGCCGGGCAGGTCCTGCAGAACGAGCTGAAACCCGGGGCCGTTCGCGACGCCGGAGATTCGCCGGCGGGTCGTCTGCGGCTTGTCCGAGACGATCGCCACCTTCCCGCCGCACAGCGCGTTCACGAGCGTCGACTTGCCGACGTTCGGCCGCCCGGCGACTGCGACGATGCCCGACTTCACAGCTCGAACGAGTCCGGGAGCAGCTCTGCCGGCGTGCGGACGAGCAGCTCGCCGCCGTGGTCGAACGCGACCCGGTCGATGCGGAACTCGAGCAACCATTGCCGGCAGCCGCCGCACGGCGACGCGGTGATCCCGATCGCCTCCACGTCGCCCGGCCTAACGCCCTCCGCGACCGCCCGTGCGAGCGCGGCCCGCTCGGCGCAGATCCCCAGCGGGTACGAGGCGTTCTCGACGTTCACGCCGGTCACGACGCGGCCGTCCCGCAGGAGCAGCGCCGCGCCGACGTGGAACTTCGAGTAGGGCGCGTAGGCGGCGCCGGCGGCCGCAACCGCCTGCTCGTAGAGCTCCCGGTCCGTCACGTGAGCGTCTGGAAGAGGACGAGGGTCACGAGCGTCCCGAGCACGGCGCCCGCTACGACCTCGAGGGTCGTGTGGATGCCGGACTCGACCCGCGTCTGCGCGACGAGGAAGGCCATGAGGAAGCCGAGCGTCGAGATGAGCACGCGGTGCTGGAAGTCGGCCGCGATGAGCGTGATCGCCATCCACCCGCCGAACGCGAGCGCCGCATGGCCGGACGGGATCCCGCCGGAGAGCGGCGTCCCGCGACCCGAGATCGCCTTCACCGCGATCACGGCGATCACGGTGAGCGCGAGCGCGATGATCGTCAGGTTCGCCGGGATCGCCCGCACCTCGTTGATCAGGTGGTAGGTCGGCGAGCGGATCCGGTCGACGAAGACCAGGTACCCGATCGTGGCCGCGACGACGGAGGCGACGAGCACGGCTCCCGCGGCCACGTCCTTCGCGATCTTCGCGCGCGGATCGTACCCGCGGGTCGCGACGTCGATCATCTCCTCGACGGCCGTGTTCACCATCTCCGCGATGAGGACGAAGGAGATCGCGATGAGGAGAACCATCAGCTCGACCTTCGTCACGTCGTAGGCGAAGGCGAGGACGAGGATCACGGTCGCAAGCGCGAAGTGGACGCGCATGTTGCGCTCGCGCCGCAGGACGTGGATGACGCCCTCGATCGCGTAGTTGAAGCTCTTGAGGAGCGAGTGCGGGCGCTTCTTCGTGAGGACGTCGGGCGCGAGGTCGAGCTGCGGCTCCGCCGGCGCGGCCTCCGGGCGCTCGACGGCCGGGGCGCGGCCGGGCTCGGTCATCCGACGAGCTCCCGCTCGCGGCGCGCCATCTCGTCGCCGTGGTCGTAGCCGAGCAGGTGCAGGAGGCCGTGGACGAGCGGCCACCGCCACTCCTCGCCCACCACGTCGGGGCAGAGGACGACGTCGCCGAGCTGGCGGGGGACGTCGACGGGCAAATCGTCGCGCCCGTCGATCGGGAACGAGAGGACATCCGTCGCCTCGTCGACGCCGAGATGGTCGCGCTTGAGGGCGCGCATCTCGCCGGCGTTCACGAGCGCGACGCCGAGGTCTCCCTCGTGGATGCCCTCGGCGGCGAGGGTCTCGCGGGCGAGGGCGGCGAGAGCCGTCTCGTCGACCGCCGTGCCGCTTCGGTTCTCGAGCTCGACCGCGATCACTGGGCCTGCTCCTCCTCGGCGTCGGGCTCGCCACCGTTCTCGGCGTGGCGCTTGTAGGCCTCGACGATCCGCTGGACGAGCACATGGCGCACGACGTCTTCGTTGCCGAGCTCGACGAACTCGATGCCGTCGACGTCGCGCAGGATCTCGCGCACGCGCACGAGGCCGCTCGTCTGCTCCCGCGGGAGGTCGATCTGCGTCACGTCGCCGGTCACGACGATCCTCGAGCCGAACCCGAGCCGCGTGAGGAACATGTGCATCTGCTCCGGCGTCGTGTTCTGCGCCTCGTCGAGGATGACGAAGGAGTCGTTCAGCGTCCGGCCGCGCATGAACGCGAGCGGCGCCACCTCGATCGTGCCACGCTCCATGTACGCGTTCACGCGCTCGGCGTCGAGCATGTCGTAGAGCGCGTCGTAGAGCGGACGCAGGTACGGGTCGACCTTGGCGAGCATGTCGCCGGGGAGGAAGCCGAGCCGCTCGCCGGCCTCGACCGCGGGGCGCGTGAGGATGATCCGGTTTACCTGGCGCTCGCTGAGCGCCGCGACTGCGAGCGCCATGGCCAGGTACGTCTTGCCCGTGCCGGCCGGGCCGATCCCGAAGGTGACCGTGCACTTGCGGATCGCGTCCACGTAGCGCTTCTGGTTCACCGTCTTGGGTGTGATCTTCTTGCCGCGGTGGCGCCAGACGACGTCCTCGAAGACGTCGCGCAGGTCGCGGCTCTCGTCGAGCGCGGCGAGGACGGCGTCGACCGTGCCGGCGCCGATCGCGTGGCCGCCCTCGACGAGCTCGACGAGCTCGTCGATCACGGCGCGCGCCTCGGCGACGTTCGCCTTGTCGCCCTCGAGCGTCAGCCGGTTGCCGCGGAGGAGCACGGTGGCACCGAGCCGGTCGCGCAGCCGGCTGAGCACGGAGTCGTCGACGGTGGCGAGCTCGGCGGCGACCTGATTGGAGACCGAGAGAACGTCCTGCAAGCTCTTCTCAGTGTAGATGCGGGTTCCCGGGGCGCCGGGAAGCGGCCTGGTCTCCACGCACGAAGGTGATTTCCCCGGGGAACCCCCTTGGGTTACCCCTCATCGGTCAGGCTACAGGCGAGAAGCGCACGGATCGTGCCGATTGTGTGACGAAAGCGTGTCAGGGCGGGGCGTACGGGCCGGCCTCGGCGCTGCGCGAGCGCCACGCCGCTTTCCGTGAGGTCGAGCCGGCACACCTCGCCCGGCTTTGGCGCTCTCACCGGACGGCCAGTCTGCTTCGATTCGGGCGAGCGCCTCCTCCGCCGGCAGCTGCCAGGTGCGAAGCGGGCCTGCGTGACGGCGCCGGCATGCACGGGATCGCGTTCGATCAGCTGCCGCACGACCCCTAGTGACGATCTTGCGGAGTTCTGCATCGCCGCTCGGCCCGACAATCTGGAGCACGACCGACACGACGTCCGCGGCCTGGATCCAGTCGTCGATCCCAGCTCGAGGACGTATCCACGCAGCGTTGGAGCTGCGCCGCGTCGAGCACCGGGCTAGGCGAGCTTCTCGCGGACGAGCCGGCTCACCGTCGATCCGTCCGCGCGGCCCGCGACCTGGGGCATCACGTCGGCCATCACGCGGCCGAGGTCGCGGAGGGAGGTCGCGCCGGTCTCGGCGATCGCGTCGTCGACGATCTCCTCGAGCTCCTCCTCCTCGATCGGATCGGGCATGAACTCCTCGATCACGTCCAGCTCGCGCTCCTCCTTCTCGGCCTGCTCCTGGCGGTCGGCGGCGCGGAACGCCTCTGCCGCCTCGATCCGCCGCTTGCGCTCGCGCTGGAGCACCTGGAGCTCCTCGCTCTCGTCCAGCGGGCGCAGCAGCTCCTTCTCGGCCGCACGCAGCGCCGAAAGCACGAGGCGGAGCGTGTCGAGCCGCTCGGTGTCGCGCTCGCGGAGGGCGTCCTTGACTTCCTCCTCGAACTCGGAGATGAGCGTCATTCGAACCCTCCCATGCCGTTCCCCCCGAGGACGTGCCAGTGCAGGTGAAACACCGTCTGGCCGGCGCCCGGCCCGACGTTCACGATCACGCGGTAGTCCTCGAGGCCGGCCTGCCGTGCGGTCTCGGAGATGAAGTCGAGCATCCGCTTCGCCTCGCCGGGCGGGAACTCCCCGACCTCGCGGAACGAGTCGACGTGCCGCTCGGGCAGGACGAGCAGGTGCGTCGGCGCCTTCGGGGCAATGTCGCGGATCGCGACGAAGCCGTCTGCTGCGCGCACGTGATCGCCCTCGACCACGAGCTGGCAGAACAGGCAGTCAGGCTGCGACACCGACGATTCCCTCCTCGGTCACACGCGTGGCTCGCACCCGGACGAGCTCGCCGACCGGGCCCTCGACGAGCCAGGGAGTGTAGTCGTCCCCGTAGCCCCGGCCCGGGCGGTCGACGAGGACGGCGTCCTCGGTGCCCAGCCGTTCGCGCCAGCGGCGGCGGCAGGCCTCGCCGGAAGCGGCGCGGAGCCGTTCGCTCCGCTCGCGCTTCGCCTGCCGGGGAACGGGGTCCGCGTCGGCCGTGCGCGTTCCGGGCCGCGGCGAGTACGGGAAGACGTGCACCTTCGTGATACCCGCCGCCCCGACGGTCTCGAGCGTGCGCGCGAACGCGGCGTCGTCCTCGGCCGGGAAGCCGACGATCACGTCGGTCGTAAGGTTGAAGCCGTAGGCGCGCTCGGTGCGGCGGAGGAAGGTCGCGACCGTGTAGCGGCGACCCATCGCGCGCAGGACGCCGTCGTCGCCCGACTGGAGCGGGACGTGGAGGTGACGAGACACCGTGGGCGTCTCGCGCATCGCGGCGACGAGGTCGTCGGTCAGATGGTTGACCTCGACCGAGGAGAGGCGCAGACGCGCGAGGCCCGGCGTCGCGCCCGCCTCGCGGACGAGGCGCGGGAGGTCGAACCCCGCGGCACGGTCGCGGTAGCACCCGAGGTTGATGCCTGTGAGGACGACCTCGCGGTGGCCTTGCGCAACGCGCTTGCGGATCTCCGCCAGCACGGCGCCGACCGGCCGGCTACGCGAGCCGCCGCGCACCTGCGGAATCACACAGAACGCGCAGGAGAACGAGCAGCCGTCCTGCACCTTGACGAACGCCCGGACACGGTCGAGGCCGACATCCGCCCGGACGCAGCCGACCGCGCCGACGTCGCCCGCAACGACCGCCGCGGTGCGCTCGCTCGGAAGCGGGACGATGCGGACGTTCTCCGGGAGGCCGGCGAATGCTTCCCCGGCGAGGTTGGCGCCGCAGCCGGTCACGTACACCCGCCGAGCCGTGCGGGCCTCCTGCCGGGCCGCCTGGCGGGACTTCCGGACGGCCTCGTGCGTGACGCAGCACGTGTTGACGACGGCGACGTCGGCCTCGAGCGCCTCGACGTGGCCGTCGGCGACGAGTCGCTCGCGGACATCCTGCGCGTCGGTCTGAGAGACCTTGCACCCGAGGAAACGGACGGAGAACGTCGCCACGCGCCGATCGTACTCCCGAGCGGGGAACCGGTCGCAACGCTGTAGCCGGGTCGGCCGTTCCCGCCGTGGCAATTCCGGCCATGGCCCCCGCGCGCGGACGCACGTCCCCCGAGGGGATCGCGCCGCCCCAGATGAAACGCTATCGCGGCCCGGTGCGCGTGTCTGTGCAGGAAAGGCGCCG